>Ga0206101_1000065_pt1 | contig 38972 bp, 61 predicted proteins | sample 1B0metagenome_FD_148613 | JGI IMG/M metagenome (GOLD analysis project Ga0206101, IMG submission 148613) | Enriched microbial communities from leaf-cutter ant dump, University of Wisconsin, Madison, United States - 1B0 | ecosystem: Environmental > Terrestrial > Nest > Insects nest > Nest dump... | reverse complement strand
GACCGATTTCCGCCTTGGCCGGCCGTTCAACACCGAGTCGCTGCTGGCGCTGCTGGCGGAAATCGCCGGCGACGCCGCGGCCGCGCCGGCAGCCGCTGCTGACCCGGGGTGAGATATTCAGGGGGGTCCACCGAGATATTTAGCCGGAAGAGCCCGGAAGATGGTGGATGAACTCGGACGCCGATGCAAAGAGATTGCACTGGCTGCAATGCGGCGGGGCCGCCTGAATTGCGTTACTGGGGATTCCCGAACAGCTGCTGCTGGCGGAGGTCGCGGTCGCGGGATTCGGCTCGGCGGAGGAGCATGCGGAGGCCGCGGTCGGTGATCTTGTACTGGTGGGCCAGTTCGGCGAGCGAGGCGCCGCGGCGGTGGGCTTCGAGGATGGCCCGGTCGCGCTGGGAGAGGCGGTAGGCACAGTCCTTGGGGAAGGACAGGACCTGGCCGCCGAAGTCGTCGGCCAGGGCGTCGGCGACGGCGGCGCCCACCTGGTCGGCCAGGTCGGACGCCAGGCCGAGGTCCACCGCCGTGGCAGCCGCGCGGGCGGCCACATGCTCCAGGAGTTCGGCGCGGCGGGCTTCCATCGGCTTCATGCTACTTCCCCGGGTCGGCCCGGCGGGCGCGGCGGTCGGCGTCGATCTGCATGGCGGCGATGACCTTGGACAGCTGGTGGCTGTCGCACCATTCGACGCGGGCGACGCCGCCGCACAGGCGCTTGGCCAGGGCGTGGGCGTAGGCCCATTCGCGGCCGGAGTCGGCCAGCAGCGCTTCGACCTTGGCCAGCTGGGGCGAGAGCACGCCCTTCGGCTTGCCGGCCCATACGCGGGCGCTGGCGGCCGCCTGGGCGGGCTTGCCGGTCTGCCGGCGCAGCTCGTTGGCGATGGCGCTGAGCTGGCGCGGGGTGCACTTGCCGGCGCTGCGCTGGGCGGGGCCGTGCTCGGCGCTGACGCGCTCGACCAGGTCGCGGTAGACGTCATCCTCCAGGCCCAGCTGGTGCGCCGTGGCGTGGATGGCGGCCAGGGTGCGCTTGCGCACCAGGGCGGGGTTGGCGGCGCGGCGGGTCATTCGGTCAGTTCCCGGTACAGCCGCTCGATCCGGGCGGCATTGCGCACGGTGATGCGGCGCTCGTTGAACTGCAGGTAGCGGTTCGCGTAGCCCAGGCGCCTGGCCAGATAGGCCTCGGTGTAGCCCTCCTCGAGCAGCAGGCGGATGCGCTGGTGGGAGCGGCCCGCCGGGACGTAGGCGTGGTCGGCTGCCTGCTCGCGCGTGACGGCCAGGATCAGGCGTTCGGTGCGGGCACGGATGTGCGTCTTGCGGCCGGTGCGGATGTCCTGCAGCACCGTGTCCGCGATGTCGGTGCAGGCCTGGACCGTGCGGCGGCCGACGCCATGCCGCGACAGCATGCGCATGTGCGCGCGGGCGCGATCGGCCGGGACGATGCCGTTCCAGTCGCCCGCGCGCCTTGCCTTCTGGCGCTCGTTCTCGTAGGTCGAGTTCGCCTTCCGGCAGGCATCGCAGCGGCAGCCGGCCATGTAGCGCACGCGCACGCCGTGCGGCTTGTCGGCAGCCAACTCGGCTGCGCTGCGGAGGGTCGCAATGTTGGGGGACTGGTTCACAGTGGTGCCTTGGTGGGGCATAGCCCAGGGATCCAATGGATACGCCGGCGGGTTGGGTCCTAGCGCGTGTTAGCGCTCAATGCAGCTTTCAAGTCAGCCAACGCCTTGCGCGCCTGCTCAGTCGCCGCTTCGAGTTCTGCACTCTCATGCAGCACGGCGCGGATTGCAGGCTCCTCGCTGCCGGGTGACCTGTCGCCCGACAACATCCACTCCATGTCTTTCAGAGCCTTGGCTACCTTGTGCAGGTGGGCTGCAAACGCGCGGTGAAGCATCGTCTCCGCCCGCGCAGCTACTGTCGATGCGGCGTCTTCAACCCTGCCGTAGACGTAATCCAAGCTTCCCCCGCTCATTTCGTTACCTCGCTTTGAGTGCTAACAATTCATTCAATCCGACGCCGCTTCGCGGCGCGGCTTAACTCCGGGTGTTGGGCCTCACCACCAACTGCAAGCCAGCCAACCCGGTTCGGTCTGCTGGTCAAGCATTTCTCGCACGCTGGTGTATTCGCCGGGGATGCGGCGTTCATCCTCATCGAATGCCGGTTGCGGCTTGTCCAGTTCTTCGTCATCCAGTTCGCGCGGGTATCCCTCGTCGCACGGCTCGCCAGATTGTTCCTCGCACAGCTTGGCTGCCTGCTCTGCGTTCTCGGCGGCGTACAGGTCTTCGTCGGTGCATTGGTACGCTTTCAGCATGTCGTTCTCCTTGTGTGCTGCCCAACAATTCATTCAAGCCGACGCCTTCGGCGCGGCTTAACTCAGGCGTTAGACCTCACGTGAAGCACTTGCCTGTCCAAGCCATGCTGGGGTCGACCTTGTCGATCAGCTCAAACGCGGCCACGGGCTTCTCCCGCACCCAGATCCACGATCTTCCAGACCTCGCCGCCGCCATCGGCGGCTTGGCCGACGCGCTCGATCGGAGCTTCCGGCTTGTAGCCGAGCTTCTCAGCCAGACGTTTCACCGCGCCGTGGGCGGATATCGTGCAACTGGCACGCTGGCCGCGGAACGTGCAGGTGTAGGTGCCGTTGCGGAAGCGGACACGCACGGTCACGAAGTGGAAGGCGGCCGCCATCACGCACCCCCCGCCGACGACAGGTCGAGGCCCAGCTGCTGGTAGCGGTCGGAATCGCCGACGCGCTCGTAGACGCGCAGGTAGCTGCGGCTGCCGGTCACCTGGATGGCGTCGCCGATGGCGTCCATCGCGCGCTTCCAGCGGGCGTCGGTGATCTCCAGGCGGCGCAGCGAGAGCACCTGCTGCACGCGGATGTTGCCCTCCTGGTCGACGCGGAAGGCGTCCTGCACGATGGTCTGCAGCTCGGCCGGCGCGCCCTCGCTCCACTGCTTGAGGCACTCGTCGATCAGGGCCTTGGCCGCCTGCAGGCGCTCGTCGAAGACGATGTTGTCGGCCATCGCGCGCAAGACCTTGTAGCGGCCGTCGAACGACACCAGGCTGACGTTGCCCTTCTTGCCGCCCAGGCGCGCGCCGTAACGCTCGGCGCTGAGGTCGACGAAGGCGGCGATGTCGTCGAAGGTCTGGCGCTTGAACTTGCCGATCGCCTGCTCCAGCTCGCGGGCCTTGCCGACGATCTCGCGCACGAGCTCGTCGCGCGCGAGGTCGATGCCCTTGATCTGCGACTCGGGCACGAGGCGGCCCAGCGGGTCGAGGCGGTAGCCGGCGGGAACTGAGTTGGTGGTCATGGTGCTGTCTCCGTTTGCTTGGTGGTGCCGGTTGCCGCCGGGTGTGGGTGGAATGGGAGGGCCTTCGCCTTGAGGTAGTTGCGGCGCCACTTGCGCGCCTTGTTCGACGTGCAGCCGAGGAAGCCCTGCACCTCGCGCCACGTGGGCGGCTTTTCCCGCTGCGCCGCCCACAGCGCGAACCGCATGGCGGCGAGAATCAGCGGGAGGCCCTGCTCGCGCGGCACGACGTCTACTCCACGCCCATGAACAGGGCGTCGAAGTGGCGGTGCAGCGAGTCGATGATCCGGCCGACCTCTGGCGGCATGACCTCGGGATCGCACACCAGCCCGACCGAGGGCGCGAGCTGCGCGCGATCGAACGCCGGGCCGACGTAGGGCCTGGCAGGCTCGGCCGGGCTGTCACTTTCCGCCCTCACGCGCCCGCGGGGGCAGCGGAATCCGCCGACCACCTTGGGCGCGTCGTCGGCCATCGCGAACGCGTAGGCTCCGCGCTTGCCCCTGCGCATGATCCAGCCGTTGTCGAGCGCCAGGGAAACCGCGTTGTAGGCGGTGGAGCGCGTGGCGCCCTTCTGGCAGTAGCGATCGAGCAGCTCGGCCTTCGGCATCCATTCGCCGTGAGCGCGCAGGATCTGGACGATGCGGGGCTCAGCCATCGTGCACCCCCGCGATACGGGCGATCTGCGCGATCTCCACGATGTCGACCTTCGGCACCCGGCTCTCGCGCACGTGTGCGATGACCTGGACGACCACGCGCGGCACCCGGTCTTTCTCGACCCGGCGGGAGGCCTGCACGGCGGCGCTGTAGGCGTCCTCGAAGGCGCCGTCGACGCCGACCACGGCGTGCTCCGGAATGATGATGTAGCGCTCAGGCATGACCCACCGCCTGCACCTGCGCGGTGCCGGGGATGTCGCGCATCCATTCGAGCTGGCAGCCGTGGAAGCTGGCCGCGTACACCTCGGTCACGCCGCCCAGGGCGTTGGGCGTGCGGCGCTTGATCGAGCCGGTGACGAAGGGCGGCGGCGCGTCGATGATCAGCACCGGCCGGCGGCCGTTGGCGTACATGGCGATGATGGCGGCGGAGGCGGCGACCAGCTGGCGCGCGGCTTCGGTGGCCTGCTGCAGGTGGTCGGGCATCACGCTGGAGGGGACGTCGTTCATTCCGGGGTTTCCTCGTGGTCGGCGGGCGGGTTGAGCCCGAGTTGCCCGTACAGGTCGGGCAGCGCGATACGCTTCATCGCGCTGGCCTGCTGCAGGGAAGTCATGGCGCGGTGGACCAGGAACATGCAGGCCTGGTCGAGTTCGCCGGGATTGGATGCCCAGTGGTAGCCGAGGGCGGGATGCGCGCAGATCGGGTGCCCGTCCTTGCGCAGCTTGACGATGATGTCGCGCAGCCTGCGTTCGTCGGCGGCGTTGACGCGCTGCGTGATCACGTAGACCAGGTCGCGCGCGGTGATGCCGTTGGCCGCGCCGCGCCGCACCTGCAGTGCGTCGAGCACCGCCTCGGGCGTCAGATCCTGCGGCAGCAGGCCGAGCTGCATCAGTCGGCGACCTCGGCGCTGGCGGAGTCGAGGCAGGAGGCTTCGAACGCGCTCTGCATAACCGCGGCGATGCTGTCGCCCACGGCGGCGGCGTCGATCTGCGGCAGTACCGGGAGGTCGTCGCGGTCGGGCGCGTGGCGGCGCGAGTGCTCGTCGCGGTTGCGCTTCATGCCCTGGCAATGGCGGATGGTGGGCACGGGCATCACCTCCGCCCTCCCTTGCGCCGGGCGCGTCGCGGAGCCGGCGCCGGCACGGGATCCGGGAACGGGTCGGGCGGCGGGTGGTTCGGGTCGTCGTAGCCGATCCCGCGCTCGAAATCCACGAATCCGCCGGCATAGTCGGCCAGCTTGCGCATGACATCGCTGACGATGCCGGTCCGCAGGTGGTCGGACAGGCGGTTGAGGCGCGTGACCATTTCATTGCAGTCGCGCTCGGCCCACTTGAACGACTCGCGCTCCTGCCGCAGCGCCTCGGCCAGGTCCGCGATCTGGTCGGCGTTGTGGCGCAGGAGCGCGGCGATCTCATTCGGCACGATCGCCCCCCCCCGCTCGATGCGCTCGGCTTCGCGCACGGTCGGTTCGATGAAGCTGGGATAGTGGTCCGCCATCACACCCCCCGCACGACATCGGCGTTGACCACCGGCACGCCCAGGTCCGCCGCGCGGTTCATCGCGGCGGCCAGGGCGTTGTGCACGGCGAGCGGGTACAGCAGCGTGCCGCTGCTGCGCGTGGGCGTGAGCTTGGTGCGCAGCGCGTCGATCGCGTCGCGCGTCACCACCGAATCCAGCGACACGCCCAGCCGCTTGAAGCGGTGCGCGAGGTAGCCGTCGAGCTCCTTGTCGAGCGGCGGCAGCGTGACGATCTCGATGCGCTGCACCACCTCGCGCACCTCGGGGTTGTGCTCGGACAGCTTGACCGCGAGTTCGGGCTGGCCGATCAGGATCACCGACAGCAGCGGGCGCAGGCCGTCCTTCAGCTCGCGGAAGCGCTTGAGGTGCTTGAGCGTGGGCAGCGGCAGGCTGTGCGCCTCCTCGATCACCAACACGTGCGAATGGCCGGCGCGGGCGCTGTCGCGCAGCGCTTCGTGCAGCTGGCGGAAGCGCGCCTCCGGGCTGCTTTTCGCCTTCGCCAGCGGCGCGACGGCGGCCATGATGGCCTCGGCAATGTGGTGGCTGCGCAGGGTCTTGCCGATGAGGTCGGTGCCCTCGCTGGCCAGCACGTAGGGCTCGATCATGATCACCGCCTGCTCGTCGCGGCGGATGCGGTCGGACAGCTCCTCGCGCAGCGTGCTCTTGCCGGCGCCGCTCTCGCCGACCACCGCCAGGAAGCCGCCGTGGCGCGCCACCTGGTACATGCTCTCGCGCACGTAGCGGATGTCGGGGCTGAGGAATACTTCCTCGGGCGTCGCCGGATCGGCGAACGGATCGGCCGGCAGGGAGAACGCGCGCCGCGCCTGCGGCGTGAGGGATTGCTTGCGGAGCAACATGGCAGGGTCCTCGTTGGATTCGTCGTTGGCAGGGGTGGCGTCCTGGTGCCACGTGGAACAGTCGGCTTGTCGCGACCGCAGGAATTCGTCGACACCGGCGTAGAACTTTTCCCGGTCGACACCGACCGGCAGCACGCCGCGGTTGATGAAAACGTTGAGGGCGGAACGGCTGATCCCGACCGCATCGGCGAGCGCGCCCTGGCGGATGCCGGCGGCGGTCATCACGGATTTCAGGCGCAGGGTCATGCGCGCACCAGCCTGTGCCGCTTCGGCACGATCAGCTGGGTGTCGCGTTCGCGCTGGCCGTTCTCGCCGCGCCACGCGCCGAAAGGGCTGCGGCCGGGCTTCTTGGCGCGCTCGATCGCTGCGCGCTGCTCGGGGGTGCGCTTCATGCCGCACCTCCATCGACCAGGCGCAGGCCGCCGCGCGCAGGCATCGCCAGCTCGGCGGCCCAGGCCTCGATCTCGTGCACCGGCACGCCATCGGGCCAGCGCTGCTCCGTGCGCAGGTACATGTCGCCCGACCAGGTGGCGCCGCTGCGCTCGACCAGCGGCTTGAGGCGCATGGCGGCGTCGACGTGGTTGAGCGGCGGGATCTCGGCGCGTACGGGCGCGGGCTCGATGCGCTGCGCGGCGATCACCTCGGGCGCCTGCAGCGGCGCGGCGGTGCCGGCGCGCGGCAGCGCGGGCGCGATGACCGCCTCGCGCAGGTGCTTCATCGGGTCGACCTTGCCGCCGAACGCCAGGCGCTTGGCCTTGCGCGCGGCCGCGGCCTCGGCGTCGCTCTGGACCTCCATCGCCACGCGGTCGAGCTCCTTGCGCGCGGCGTCGGCCGGCGTCTCCGGCAGCGACTTGAACTCGGCGCCGACCTGCGCGGCGGTCTGCAGGAATCCCCAGTCATCCTGGCCGACGCGCGGCGCGATGTAGTGCACCGGCTTGCTGTCGGCTTCACCGGGCATGATCACGCGCACGCTGCCCTCCGTGTCCAGGGCGTTGAGCACCACCGCCACGCGCTGGCCGTTGACCAGGCCGGGCACGCCGCGAACGTCGTAGACGTTGCCGCGGAAGCGGATCAGGCAGTCGCGTACGGTGCAGGGCTTGGGCGCGCTGGTGGCCAGCTGGCGCAGCACGTCCACCGGCGGCGCCAGCACCAGCTGCTCGGGCGTGATGCGCAGCCAGCCGTCGCGGCGCGTCATGCGCGTGCGGCTGTGGATGCGGGTGGCGTTGTAGGCGCGCGACCACTGCTGCGCCAGGCGGTTGATCTCTTCGAGCGATGTCACCGGATCGCGCAGCTTCAGCGCGGCCTCGAAGTGCGTCTCGATGATGTAGTTGGCGCTCTCGACCTGGCCCTTGGCGCGGGCGTTGCCCACTTCATTGACGATCAGGTCGATGCCGGCGGCGGCGACGAAGTTGCGGGTGGTGGCGGCGGTCACCGCGCTGCCCGGGTCCATCATCAGCGCCTTCGGGATGCCGTGCATCGTGCCGTCGGGCCGCAGCGTCATCGCGTGGATCAGCGCGGACAGCAGGTTGGCGCTGCTCTCGGCGCCCTGCACGTAGAACACCTCGATGCAGCCGCTGGCGTGGTCGGTGCAGGCGTAGCGCCACAGGCGCCGGTCGGCGATCTTTGCGAAGTTGCCGGGCTTGCCGCGGTAGAACTCGACCTTCGGCATGACGCGCGTGCCGTCGTCGGCCAGGTAGAACTGGCGGCTCACCGAGGCGTCGATCTGCCAGAGGTGGTTCGGGTGCGGCGACGACAGCCGCGCTGCCGGCGACGGCGCCGACAGCTGGTCGCGGTGCAGCCCGTAATGGCGGATGGCGCGGCAGATCGACGACACGCTGAGCGGGCGCCATTCGCCCGTCTCCGGGTCCACGCGCGCCGCGCCGATGCGGCCGTTGGCGCGGAGGATCTGCACCGCCTCCTCCACCGGCAGCGCGCCGGTGCCGGTGAGCCGGCGGGTTTCCTCCACCAGGGCGGCGATGGCCACCGCCTCCTCGCGGCTCAGCGCCAGGGCGCCGGCGTCGCTGCGGCGCTTGCGCGGCTTGACCGCGCCGGTGATGGTGCTCAGCCGGCGGAAGGCCGTGGGCACGCTGACGCCCAGCTGCGCGGCCAGCTGCTCGACGATGCGCCGCTTCTCGCCGTGCTTGGCCGCCAGCAGTTCCCCTGCGGCTGATTGGAGTAGCGCCTCCCCCTGCATGGCATCAGGCCCCCGCGTCGTTGACCACGGGGATGGCGAAGCCGTACTCGTAGCCGTCGCGCACCTCGCGCACCGCATTGAGCAGCTCGCCGAGCACATCGCCCATGAAGGCACTGCTGTCGAGGTCGTTCTCGTTGCAGTGCTCGGCCAGGTCGATGAAGGCGGCGGCAAGGCCGGCCTTCTGGCTGCCCACCTGCGCCAGGATGTCCAGCTTCGCCTGCACGACGCGCTGCTCCAGCGTGGTCTGGCGCTCGTCCGGCGTGGCGGTCTTCCACTTGCGCTGGGCCTTGGTGAGCTTCTCGTGCTCCTTCTCGACGTCCGCCGACAGCTTGGCGATGCGCTCGTCCTTGGCGGACAGGTCGGCGCGGGCCTCGCGGACGGCGGCGCGGAGTTCGCGGAACGTCATCCTCTCGACGTCATCGAGCGTCAGGTCGCCCGTTTCGCCGGTTGTGGCCAGCTCGGTGAACTGCTCCTCGGGCAGGGAGAGCAGCTCGACCAGCTTGGTCTGGTTCTTGGCGGCTGCCAGCAAATGCGTCGGCGCCGACGCATTTGGCAGCGCCTGGACCCGGCGGGCGGCCTCCATCATCCGCTGGGCGCTGCGCGGTTCCAGCCCGATCCGCTGCAGCATGCCGGCCCATTCGCCGTGTCCGGCGCACTCGCGGGCGACCACGAGATAGCTGCCGGCCCGCAGGAATGCGTCAGCGCCGCGGCGCAGCTCGCTGCGGATCGCGGCCTCGTAGTGGTCCGGGTGCCAGGGCAGGCCGTCGCCGAACTGGTCGACGATGGCGCTCTGGTGCTCGTTCATCGCCACCAGCTCGCCGTGGCGCGCGGCCAGTTTGTCCCCATCCAGCTGGTCGCCGCTGATCTTGGCCGGCGCCAGTGCCTTGCGGCCCTTGTTCGATGCCATGCGTGTCTCCTCGTTCAATCGGGGCTACGGGTGTAGCGGTTCGTGAAATCCGCCAGCGCCCGCTCCTCGCGGGCCACTTCGGCGGCGTGGGCGTGTGCGATCTGGACGACGCGCGGCGACAGCCGCCAGTTGTCCTTGTCGTGCGGCGAGCGCTCGACCAGGCCGTCGTCCTCCATGCGCTGTAGGTTGCGCAGGGTGGTGGGGCTGGACTCGCCGATGCCCTCGGCCAACTGGCCCAGGCGCAGGCCGCGATAGCTGGAGCCGGCCAGGCCGAACAGCAGGCGGGCGTAAACGCTTTGCCGGCTCACTGGCGGAGTCCCTCGGCGCGGGCGGCGCGGGTGATCTGGCCCTTGAGCGCCTGCAGCTCGCGAGCGCAGGCCGATCGGATCAGGCCCCACTCCATGCGCTCGTCGCGGTGGCCCCGGTCGCGGGGGATCTGCAGGTGGTGGTAGGTGGCGGCGAGGTAGGCGTCCTCGGCGACGCGGCGGCGGGCCACCAGGGCGGCGTAGGTGCGCGCGGTCATGCCGAGTACCTCGCGCGCTCGTGGCGGACGAAGAACGCGAACTCGCGGCCCTTGGCGAAGCTGCCGGTGACCCGCCGTTCCGGGGCAGCGGCGAAGCGCGCGAGGTTGAGCCGCGCGCGGAGATTGCGGGTGGCCAGGCGCGCGGTCATGCCCAGTGGTCCCCGGTCGGGATGGCGGGCGCGGCGGCCGCGGCTTCGCGCAGCAGGCGCAGGAGGTGGCGTGCGTAATCCTGTTCGGTCATGTCAGGCCCCCGGTGGCAGGTGGAAGGGCTGCGGGTAGATCGGCAGCGGGGTGCTGCCGGGCTGCACCTGCGTGGGCACCCATTCGGGCGCCGGCAGGTCGGCGTTGTGCCGCTGCAGGCCGTCGACCGGCAGCACGTGGCGGTAGCCGGTGGCGCGCAGCTGCTCGCGCTGGCGGTGGCTGAGCCGCGCCCACTCCTGGGCGTCCACTGCGGGCACGTCGCACTGGGTCAGCGCGTAGGTCGAGAGCACGGTCATGCCGCATCGACCTTCGCGGCGCGGACGATGCGGGTGCGGACGGCCTTGCCCTTCGGGCCGTTCCAGCTGCCGATCAGGGCGTCGCGGGCGTTGTTGAAGCGGATGCCGTTCTCGCGGCACCAGCGCTTGAGGCTGGTGCCCTGGAGGGTGAAGCCGGCACGCACCTGGCGGACCAGATCGAGGCTCGGGGCGGGAGTGGTCACGGCGTGTATCCTTCGGAATCTTGGGCCTTGGGTCCGGGGGGATGCCCGGAGCCTTAGGACCAATCCTAAGTGTGATTTTTCCACCTTGCAAGGGGTGAGGCGTGGTTTCTTCACTTGTTCGAGCGATCATGGATGCCAAGGGGCTCAGCCAGCGCGAACTGGCCGACGTCTTGGGCGTGTCACTGGATCGCGTGAAGAGCCTCACGGCCGGCCGCGTAAAGAAGCTGGCGCCCGACGAGGCCAAGGCCCTGGTCGAAAAGCTGCAGGTGCGCGGTCACTACCTGGCTACGGGCGAAGTCCCGATCTTCCAGAGCAAAGGCGAGGTGGAACTTGCGTCACGCCTGGACGCGCTCGGGGAAACAAGCCGGACCGCATCGGCGCTCGAACTGCCGCCGCGGGAAGGCGAGTTCGTCCGCGACGTGCTGTACGGGGTGGCGATCAAGAGTTCCGCGCTGATATGCGAGACCATCGAAAACTACGTCGCCGAGCGACTACCCAAGAAGGCAAGGAGCAAAGGCAAATGAAGTGGATCGTGCCCGTCCTGTTCGCGCTGGCCAGCGGGCCGGCGATTGCCGCCAAGGCGAAGACCGCCGTTGACGAGTTCGATGGAGCGCAGCGCGTGTGGATCGACCCGCACGGCCTCGACTGCGGGATGCGCATGGTGTGCGCGTCATTCGGCGCCCGCTGGACCAGCAGCTATCCCGACGAGGCCGTGCTGGTCGTCGAGGTCGTGAACGAATACGTGGCCATCGAGAGCGTGGCGTTGAACATCGACGGTGCGGTGCACGTCCTGGAGCCGCTGGAGGCATCGCGGCCCACGTCCTTCCGCAACCTGGGCGTCAGGGCGCGCGCGCCGGTGGCGAGGTTCTCGACGAAGGATTTTTCGATACCGCTGGACCTCGCGCAGGCCATGCTTGCCGCGCAAAGCGTCAAGGTGCGGGTGACGACCGCGGGCGGTCTGGTGGACGCCACGTTCGCGGGTGGCCGAAAGGCGACGAAGGCGCGTGGCGCGCTTGAGCGGTTCCTCGCCTTGGTTCCCACTGCGTCCTAGGCGAACGGTCGTGCGACTGCGCGTTGGCCTGGTTGCCCGTGCTCCGGCCTCTACAGTTGAGGTCGGCGATCCGGTGGCGACGGCCGCGAGATTTGAAGATCTCCCCTTCGGGGATCGCAGCACTGAATCTCTGGTGGATGAGCATCGCCGCTGGGTGCGGCGCGAGTATGAAAGCACCGCGCCCGACGGTAGCCGTATCACGTGCTTTGATTGGACGCCGGCCGAGCGGCACATTCGCCTGCTTGGCCTACTGGCCACGAAGTTGGGGCAATCGGCCCCTCATGAAGCGGTCGCTTGTCTCCGACGGCAGCGGGATCTGGGCATCCAGATTGGTCACCACAGAAAGGTCGGAATGGACTGGTGGGTGCGGTTACCGCTCTACCTGCAGCGAGCCGGGCGGATGTCAGAAGCCGCCGTGGAGTTCGACTGGTTGATCGAGGACACGATACCCAGGGTGATTGAGGACTACCAAGGCGCAACGGACGAGCGGTTAGCGGAGGCGTCTCACCGACGGTTTCACGCAATCTACGAGGCGATGCGGATTGCCTGGGAGCGTGAGGGTGATGCGGACAAAGCGCTAGCCGCCGAAACCCGCGCGAAAGAGCACTTGCAGGCAGCGACCAATTACCTCACGTAGGTTGGCTGCGACAGTTCGCGGTAGCCGGGAATCTGGCGGTGCTGGTTGTCCATCGTCCCGCTCCAGGCGGTGGGTATCGACAGCCCGCGCATGCTCCCGCGCGCGCGCGAGGAAATCTTTTGAACGGGTTCAAATGACGCACCGCTGACCGCCGGGAACACTGCAGGCTCAGATGCGCTGGCAGGGCGCATCTCCGCCCGGCGGCGGCTCCTCCTCGTGTCGCCGCCGGGCTTCTTCCCCAGGAGCCGGCATGTCCACCGTCGAACAACCCGGATCGAACACCGGCCTAGTCCTCGGCGGCGTTGCGCTGGGCTCGGGCGTGCTGCTGGCGTTCCTGATGCTCTGGGAGTCGAGCGGCAATCCGGTGCTGATCGTCTACGCCGACCGCCTGGCGGGCGGGCTGCCCACGGTGTGCGACGGGCTCACCCGGCACGTCACCGACACGCCCATCGTGGTCGGCCAGCGCTGGACCCGCGAGCAGTGCGCGGACGAGACCGCGCGCGCGGTGGCCCGGGTGCAGGCGCGGCTGCGCGAATGCTTCGCGGCGGTGCCGCCGCAGTCGGTGTTCGACGCCGCCTCGGCGCACGCCTGGAACCTCGGCGTGTCCGCCACCTGCGGCAGCGCGGCGATGGAGGCCTGGAACCGCGGCGACTACCGCACCGGCTGCCGCCGCCTGTACCAGTCCGACGCCGGCCACCCGGTGTGGAGCTACGTGCGCACCGGGCGCAGGCTGGCCAACGGCCGGCCCGAGTACCGCTTCGTGCGCGGCCTGCAGAACCGGCGGCGCGCCGAGTCGAAGCTGTGCCTGAGGGACGTAGCATGACGGCGCTGTGGATCTACGGCGCGGGGCTGGTGGGCTTCCTGCTGGGCGTGGGGCTGATGTGCCTGCTGCAGGTCGGCGAGCGCCCGGCGCCGCCGCCGCCCGACCGCGCGTGGCTGGCCTCGGTGCCGCTGTTCGCCCTGATCTTCATGCTCGCGCTCGGCATCGGCCTGTGCATCGGCCTCATCGCGGGAGCCGCGGCGTGATGCGGCCCGTCGTCTACACGCTGCTGGTGCTGCTGGCGCTGGCGGTCGCCGCCGCGGTCTGGTTTCGCGGGGATGCCGCTGTGGCTGGTGCCCGTGCCGATCGGGCCGAGTCGCGCGCGGCTCTTGCGGAGGATGCGGTGGGTTATCTGCAGCGATCGCTCCAGTACGAGCGCGACGCCGCGCGCGCCATGTCCAACATCGGAGAGACGCATGAGCGGGATCGAAGCGATGCGGCGGGCGTGCCCGCTGCTGTTGTTGCTGATCTGCGGGCTGGCAATCGCCGGCTGCAGGAGCACTGGGCCGCGTGCGAGACCCGAAACCTGTCCGCGGGCGCCGCTGCCACCCTCGAACGTGATGCGGCCGCCCAGCGCCGAGAGGCGGATATCGGACATCTTGTTCAAGCCGGACGCGACGCCGACGACCAGCTCCGAGCCTGCCAGGCCGTGATCCGGGAGTACGCCGGCGCTGGTCTCACGACCGGAGACGGGGCCGAACGATGATCCTCCAGGTCGAACCGATCCACCTGTGGTGGTTCTTCATCATCGGTCTCTCCCTCGTTGGTGCGGCCGCTGCGGTCGGCCGCTGGCTGATCGCGCAGGCGCAGCAAAAAACCGATGCCCAGGTTCAGCTCCTGCTGGAGGACAGCAGGAAATGGACGCAGGTCGAAATGCAGCTCCTGGAGCTGCGGGTCGAGCTGCCGGAACGTTATGTGCGGCGTGAGGACTACATCCGCAACCAGGCCGTGATCGAGACCAAGCTCGACCGCGTGTTCGAACGGCTGGAAAACCTCCGCCTGCAGGGAGCAATCAACGGGGGGGAGACCTGATGAGCATGGACAAGAACCGCACCGGCGCCATCCGGTGGATGCTGCTGCTCGCGCTCAACCGCGCGCGGCCCTACGGCGCCGGCGAGCTGTTGCTGCTGACCACGGTCCAGGGGGAGTTTCCTGACGCCTCCGCGCTGGAGGTGCGGCGCGAGCTGGAGTACCTGGCGATGCGCCGGCTGGTGGAGATCCGGAAGGATCCGTCCGGTCCGTGGCACATGGACCTGACCCGCTACGGCGTCGACATCGCCGAGTACACCATCGACTGCGAGCCGGGCATCGCCCGGCCCGCCAAGTACTGGTAGGCCGCCATGCCGCCTCCCAGCAAAATCGACCAGCTGCCGCCGCATGTGCGCGCCGAGCTCGACCGCCGCCTGGTGGCCAACGGCTTCAGCGGATTCGTGGCCCTGTCCGAGTGGCTGCAGTCCGAGGGATTCGAGATCGGCAAGAGCACCGTGGGCGAGCGCAGCCTGCGGCTCAAGCGCCGGCTGGCGGCGATCACCGCCAGCACCGAGGCCATGAAGATGGTCGCGGACGCCGCGCCGGACGAAACCGACGACCGCAGCAACGCCATCATCAGCCTGCTGCAGACCGACATGTTCGAGGCCCTGGTCGAGTTCCAGGAGGCGGCGGCCGAGGACAGCGAGGAAATCACCGCGGCGGACCGGATCGCGCTGTACAGCAAGGCGGCCAAGAACATCGCCACGCTCACCCGTGCGGCGGTGGCCCGCAACAAGTGGGCCACCGAGGTGCGGACGAAGCTGGACGAGGCGCGCCGCGAGGTGCAGGACCTGGCCAGCAAGGGCGGCATTTCCGAGGAGGCGATGGCCGCGATCGACCGGCGGCTGCAGGGCATCGTGTGATGGGCAACGCCCGCTGCATCCCCGCCGACCCGCAGGCGATCTTCCTGCCGTTCCAGTCGCGCTGGATCAACGACAACAGCCGCCTGAAGCTGGCCGAGAAGCCGCGCCAGGTGGGCTGGTCCTGGTGCGCCGCGTACCGCTGCGTCAAGGTCACCGGCGCGCAGGGCGCGAAGTGGGACCAGTGGGTCAGCAGCCGCGACGATATCCAGGCGATGCTGTTCGTCGAGGACTGCAAGCTGTGGGCGGACGTGATCAACATCGCCGCCTCCGACCTCGGCGAGCAGGTCATCGACGCCGACGGCCGGCAGAGCGCGCGCGTGCTGCAGCTGGCCAGCGGGCGCCGGATCAACAGCATGTCCAGCAACCCGGACGCGCAGGCCGGCAAGCGCGGCGGGCGCGTGCTGGACGAGTTCGCGCTGCACCGCGACCCGCGCAAGCTCTGGTCGATCGCCTACCCGGGCATCACCTGGGGCGGCAGCCTGGAGGCGTTCACCACGCACCGCGGCAGCCACAACTTCTTCAACCTGCTGGTGCGCGAGATCCGCGAGAACGGCAACCCGAAGGGGATCAGCTTCCACAGCGTGACGCTGCAGACCGCGCTCGAGGAGGGCCTGCTCTACAAGCTGCAGCAGAAGCTGCCGCCCGACGACGAGCGGCAGGCGATGGACGAGGCGGCCTACTTCGACCTGGTGCGCGCCGGCTGCGCCGACGAGGAGTCGTTCCAGCAGGAGTACATGTGCCGGCCGGCCGACGACGACGTGGCCTTCCTGGAATACGACCTGATCGCCGGCTGCGAGTACCAGATCGACGTGGCGTGGGGCGCGCCCGAGGGGCGCGAGCTGTACGTCGGCGTCGACATCGGCCGCAAGAAGGACCTGACCGTGCTCTGGGTGGTCGAGCGCCTGGGCGACGTGCTGTACACGCGGCACGTCGAGGCGATGCAGAACATGCGCAAGTCCGACCAGGAGAAGATCCTCCATCCCTGGTTCGCCAGGGCCAGCCGGATCTGCATCGACGCCACGGGCCTGGGCATCGGCTGGGCCGACGACGCCCAGGACAGGTACGGCGAGCACAAGGTCGAGGCGGTCACGTTCACGCCCAAGGTGAAAGAGGCGCTGGCCTACCCGGTGCGCGGGCGCATGCAGGACCGCACGCTGCGCATCCCGTACAGCAACCCGATCCGCGCCGACCTGCGCTCGGTGACCAAACAGACCACCGCCGCCGGCAACATCCGGTTCACCGCCGAGCGCACGCCCGACGGCCACGCGGACCATTTCTGGGCGCTGGCGCTGGCGATCCACGCCGCGGCCTCGCCGGTGGCGCCGATCGACTACGCCTCGACCGGCCAACGCGCCACCAGCGCCGGCCTGGGCGACTACGCCGGCGGCGCCGGGGCCTACCTGGAATCCATCGGGTTCGGGGTGGTGTCCGGCGGCAACGACTTCGGAGGATTCGGGCAATGACCGACAACGTACCGGCCCGGCCGGAACTCGGCCGCGAGATCGCCACCACGGGCGACGGCATCGACATCACCCGCGGCTACACCGGGCCGCTGCTGCTGCCCTTCGACAGCGTGCTGCGCAACCGCGGGCAGTACGACCTGCAGATCTACGAGCAGGTGCTGAGCGACGACGAGGTGCGGGCCACGCTGGGCCAGCGCCATTCCGCGGTGACCAGCTGCGAGTGGCAGGTGGATGCCGGCGGCGACCGGCGTGTCGACAAGCAGGCGGCCGAGTGGCTGCGCCGGCAGCTGCACCGGATCCGCTGGGACAACGTGACCGCCAAGATGCTGTTCGGCGAGTTCTACGGCTACGCCGTGGCCGAGGTGATCTACGGCGTCGACGAGGGCAAGGTCTGCATCGACGCGATCAAGGTGCGCAACCGCCGCCGCTTCCGCTACGGCAAGGAGGGCGAGCTGCGCATGCTGACGCCCTCGGCGATGTTCGAGGGCGTGCCCTGCGAGCGGCCGTACTTCTGGGACTTCTGCACCGGCGCCGACCACGACGACGAGCCCTACGGCCTCGGCCTGGCGCACTGGCTGTACTGGCCGGTGCTGTTCAAGCGCAACGGCATCAAGTTCTGGATGATCTTCCTGGAGAAGTTCGGCATGCCCACGGCCGTGGGCCGGTACGAGGCCGAGGCCAGCGACGGCGACCGCAGCAAGCTGCTGCAGGCCACGCGCGCCATCCAGACCGACAGCGGCATCATCATGCCCAAGGGCATGGAACTGGAGCTGCTGGAGGCCGGTCGCAGCGGCACGGCGGACTACCGGGCGCTGGTGGAGGTGATGAACGCCTCGATCCAGAAGGTGGTGCTCGGGCAGACGGCCAGCACCCAGGGCACGCCCGGACGGCTGGGCAACGACGACCTGCAGGGCGACGTGCGCGGCGACATCGTCAAGGCCGCGGCCGACCTGGTGGACGAGTCGTTCAATCGCGGCCCGCTGAAGTGGCTGATGCAGTGGAACTTCCCGACGGCCGAGCCGCCGCGCGTCTACCGCGTGACCGAGGAGCCCGAGGACATCGACGCCCTGGCCGAGCGCTACGGCAAGATCTACAACATCGGCTTCCGGCCCTCGCTGGCGGATATCCAGGAGAAGTTCGGCGGCGAGTGGACCGAGAAGGATCCGCCGGCGCCGCCGCTGCCCGGCCAGGCGCAGACGCCCAGCGCGATCGCGGGGCCGGAGTTCGCGGATGCACGGAACACGGTGGTCGACCTGCTGCGCCGACACGCCCCGGCGTTCGCCTCGTCCGACTGGCATGACGCGCTCGCGGAGCACAGCCGCCGCCTGGGCCGGAACCTGCAGCCGATCGGCAGCGCCTGGGTCGACCAGGTGCGCGAGCTGGCCGGCCGCGCCGGCTCCCTGGAGGAGCTGCGCGACGGCCTGCTGGCGCTCGACCTGGACATCGACGACTACGCCGACGCGATGGCCGAGGCGCTGGTCGCGGCGCAGCTGGCGGGCAGCTACGATCTGCTGCAGGAACTGCAGGGGTAAGCGATGGCGCGCACCGGCTACGGCCGCCTCCCGTTCTCGGAGCAGATCGCGTTCTTCCGCCGCAAGCGGAACGTCCTGACCGAGAGCTGGCTCGACGTCTTCGGCGCCGAGCACGACACGGCCTTCATGGTGGCGGGCGCCAACCGCGACGACCTGCTGGCCGACCTGCGCGAGGCCGTGCGCAAGGCGATCGAGGAAGGCGCCACGCTGGAGCAGTTCCGCATCGACTTCGACCGCATCGTGGCGCGCTACGGCTGGGACTACACCGGCGGCCGCAACTGGCGCACGCGGATCATCTACGAAACCAACCTGCGGCAGAGCTACAACGCCGGGCAGTGGGCGCAGATCCAGCGGGCGAAGCGCGCGCGGCCGTACCTGCGCTACCGGCACAACGACAGCGTGCAATACCCGCGCCCGATCCACGAGGGCTGGGACGGGCTGATCCTGCACGTCGACGACCCGTGGTGGCACACGCACTTTCCGGCCAACGGCTGGGGCTGCCAGTGCTACGTCGAATCGCTGGCTGAGCGCGACCTGCGCCGCATGGGCAAGTCGGGGCCGGACACGGCGCCGCCGGTCAACATGGTGCCGGTGACCATCGGCCAGCGCAGTCCCGGCGGGCCGCGTACGGTGATGACGCCGGAGGGCATCGACCCGGGCTTCGGCTACGCGCCCGGCCGCAGCCTGGGTGGCTGGCCGTCGTCGCCCACCGGGCCGGTCACGCCGCCGGCGTCGCGCGGGCGCATGGTCGACCAGGCGCAGCGCAGCCTGCGCGGCACGGGCCGGCTGCCGGCGCAGGAGGGCGCCGACAGCGCCGGCGGCTTCCTCGGCCTCCGGCGCGTGCGCGATGCGCTGGTGGCGGGCCTGCGCGAGTGGCTGCAGGATCCGCCCGCGCAGCAGGCGGGCAGTTACCTGGTCGGCGCGATCGCGCCGACGATCGTGCGCGCGATGACCAGCCGCGGTGCAGTGCCCGCCGCCGCCGCGATCGGCATCGCCGCGCCGAGCGCGGCCGGCGCGGCGCTGCCGTCGCTGCTCGCGGATCCCGTGGCCGTGCTGCTCGAGCAGTCGTCGCGCTCGCTGCTGTACGTGGTCGGGCCGGCCCGCAGCCGCCGCGTGCTGCGCGTCGACACCAGCGCCAGCCCCGCGCAGGCGGCCGATGCGGCGCTCGACCTGGGCGAGCTGCGCCGCCGCGTGCGCAGCGGCGACCTCGAACTGCTGCAGGGGAAACTCTGATGGCTGGCGTCTACCTCGAGATCACGCGCGACACCGCCACGCCCGCCGTCGCCTCGGCGCACGCCGCGCTCGAAGGCGACGAGCTGCAGCTGATGCTGGACGACATCGGCTTCCACCTGGTCAACAGCACCCGCGACCGGCGCGAGCGGCAGGTCTCGCCGGACGGCACGCCGTTCGAGCCCCTCAATCCCGAGTACGCCCGCAAGAAGCGGCAGACCCATCCGGGGCGCACCATCCTGGAGCGCGACGAGCACATGATCTTCGACCAGTTCTCGCACCAGGTTGTCGGCGACGAACTCTTCGTGGGCACGAATGCCATCTACGGCGCGATGCACCAGTTCGGCGGACGCGGGAACATCCCGGGCGTCGGCTGGCGCCATATCCCCGCGCGGCCGTGGCTGGGCCTGTCGGAGCAGGACCGGACCGACGTGCTCGACATCGCCCGCGAACACGTCGAAGGCTGGTTCCGGGGATGACCGCGCCAATCGCGCTGTGCGCGCCTCCACGCCCGGGGTGGCATCATCGGGGCTCCGTCGCCCTGGAATGCTGTTAGACACCTGTTCCAGCGCGAACGGTGGCGGCTGTGGCGCCGTGGTGGCCTGTGCATCGCCGGCCGCGGCAGGATGGCCCCGCAGTACGCCCCTGCCGGCCACCCTCGCGCGCGCGACCCGCACGCTTTGAAGCGCTTCAAATGACTCCCCGGTGTCGGGCCGCAACGATGGCGGCATGGACACACCCCGCGGCAACCTTGCGATCTTCGGCGCCGGCACGCACGTGGCCAGCGACGGCAAGCCCTACAGCTTCAGCGAAGCCGATATCCAGGAGATCGTCGACAGCTACGATCCCGACGTGTCGGAAGCGCCGCTGGTGGTCGGGCACCCGAAGACCGACGCGCCGGCCTACGGCTGGGCCAAGGCCCTGCGTGCCGACAACGGCATCCTCTTCGCCGAGCCGCACCAGGTGGAGGCGCAGTTCGCCGGCCTGGTCAACGCCGGCCGCCTGAAGAAGATCAGCGCCTCGATCTACCTGCGCGACACGCCCGGCAATCCGAAGCCCGGGAAGCTCTACCTCAAGCACATCGGCTTCCTGGGCGCCCAGGCGCCGGCAGTGAAGGGCCTGCCGTCCGCCCAGTTCGCCGATGGCGGCGAAGCGCCCGAGTTCGCCATCCCGCTGTCGAACCTGGGCTGGTCGATCCGCGACGTGTTCCAGCGCCTGCGCGACTGGGTCATCGAGCGCGATGGGGCCGAGACCGCCGACCGCGTCATCCCCCAGTACCAGATCAACGCCATCGCCGAGGTGACCTCGCGCGACGACGACTGGCGCACGCATACGGCGTTCGCCGAGCCCACCGCCACCGGAGCCGAAGAAATGTCCAACGACACCGCCGCCCAGTTCGCCGAGCGAGAGACCCAGCTCGACACCCGCCAGCAGGAACTCGACCAGCGCGAGCAGGCCCTGCGCGAGCGCGAGGCCGCCGCCCTGCGCGCCGACGCCGCCGAGTTCGCCGACGGCCTGGTCGAGTCCGGCCAGCTGCTGCCGCGCCAGCGCAACGGCGTGGTGGAGCTGCTGCTGTCGCTGCCGGCCGGCACGGTCCTGAATTTCAGCCAGGCCGAGGGCGAGGCCGCGGCCGACCACGGCGCCGCCGACGTGCTGCGCGAGCTGCTCACCAACCTGCCGGTGCAGGTGGATTTCAGCGAGAAGTCGGGCGACCACGCGCGCGGCGCTGCCCAGGCGCCGGCGTTCGCCGCCCCCGGCGGCATGAACGTGGACGCCGGGCGCATGGAGCTGCACTCGCGCGCGCTCGACTACCAGCGCCAGCACCCGAACACCCCGTACCTCGCCGCGGTGAAGGCCGTCGGCGGCTGATCGCACGTCCCACCCATCGCACGCGCCGGAGCGCACGACCATGACCCAGAAAATTTCCATCCTGACCCTCGCCATCGCCGCGACCGCGCAGCTGGAGGCCGAGCGCTTCATCGACGTGGCCACCGGCACCTACGCGGTCGCCGCGGAGACCGCCACCGGCGTCACCGCCACCAAGGCCGCGATCGGCGAGCTGGTGCCCTGCGACGTGCTCGGCACCGCGGTGGTCACCGCCGGCGGCGAGATCGACGCGGGCGAGTTCATCCAGGTGGGCACCTCCGGCAAGGCCGTCGCCGCCACCACCGGCGTCGTGGTGGGCCAGGCCCTGCAGGCGGCCGCCGCCGACGGCGACCGCATCGAAGTGCTGCTCATCCAGAGCGTGCCGGCGCCGGCCGGCGGCGGCTGACCGCCGCACCGCGATTCCACCGATCCACCGACCTGAGCGGCGTTGCCGCGTCATCACCCGCTACCGAGAGCAAAGACCATGACCCAGCAGACTCCCGCCCAGGCTCGCGTCATCGACCCGATCCTGACCACCCACGCCCAGGGCTACAAGCGCCCGGGCAACGTCGGCCACATGCTGTTCCCGCAGGCGACGGTGCAGACGTACGGCGGCCAGATCCTCACGTTCGGCAAAGAGTCGTTCCGCCTGTACAACACCAAGCGCGCGCCGGGCAGCGCGACCAAGCGCGTCGCCTTCGGCTACGAAGGCGAGAAGTACGCCATCGTGCCCAGCGCGCTGGAGGCCCTGGTGCCGGACGAGACCGCGAACGACGCGCTCAAGGTGCCGGGCATCGACTCGGCCAGCGACGCGGTCGACCTGGTGCTGGGCGTGTTCCAGCTCGAGACCGAGCACGAGCAGGCGACCATCGCGCGGAACGATGCGAACTACGACAACGACCACAAGGTGTCGCTGACCAGCACCAGCCGCTGGCGCGGTTCCGCGGGCGACCCGACCGACGACATCGAGACCGGCAAGAACGCCATTCGCGCCTCGATCGGCATCCGCCCGAACACCTGCGTGCTGTCGGCCAGCGCCTATGCCGCGGCCAAGGCCAACGCCAAGATCATCGAGTACCTCAAGCACCGCGGGTTCAGCACGCTGACCACGCAGATCCTCGCCGACATGTGGGAGATCCCGAACGTGGTGGTCGGCGAGGCGGTGGTGGCCACCGGCCAGGACGACGACTTCGGCGACGTCTGGGGCGATGACGTGATCCTGGCCTACGTGGCGCCGCCGACCGGCAGCAACCGCCGCAACGCCGCCGAGCCCAGCTACGGCTACACCTACACGATCCCGGGCATGCCGAACGTGGAGCAGCCGTACCGCGACCAGAACCGGCGCTCGTGGGTGTACGGCGTGACCAACGACCGCACCCCGGTGCTGTCCGGCGTGACGGCGGGCTACCTGATCAAGGACGCCGGCGCCTCGCCGACCTGATCCGAACTGCGCGCAGCGCTGCGTGCCTCCATCGAGCGAGATGCCGGGGGGCGCCCAAACGTCAGGTTGGCGTGACAGCCGGAGAGACGGCACCCCCGCCCATCGATTGCCAGAGGACCACACCGTGGCCACCAAGAAAGCCGCCAAGACCATCCGCCGCGCGCCCGTGCCCCGGCCGGCGCCCCCGGCCGTCGACCAGGCCGAGACCGCGCTGTACGAGGTGCTGAGGCCGTTCAAGTTCCGCGGCGGCGTGGTCAAGCCGCCGGCGTTCGTCGAGATGACCGCCGACGAGGCGCGCGAGTACCAGGAGGCCGGCGTGCTGGGCACCGAGCCCGGCGAGCTGCCGGCGCCGGACGCCGACGACACGAATACCTGACCGCGCGCGAAGTCGGACCGGCGGCGGCAATGGGGCCGCCGCCAGACCCGCGCGATCACTTCACCAGGACGCCCCGCCAACATGTACTGCACGCCCATCAACCTCGCCGACGCCAGGCTCTCCCGCGAGCTGGCCCAGGTCGCGACGCCCGAGCGCTCGCCGATCGTCGCCGACGACCTGATGGAGGCGGTGCTGCGCGGCGTCGACGTGGGGGGCTTCGACCCCGCGGACGTGGCCGTCGCCACGCAGGCCCTGGTGCACATCGAGGAGGCGCTGCGCAACGCCGATGGCGTGATCGACGGCTACCTGCGGATGCGCAAGCCGCGCCCGTACACGGTGCCGCTGGATCCGGTGCCGGAGATCGTCTCGGTCTGGGCCCGCTGGATCGCGCGCTACCTGCTGCACAAGGACCGCGTCGACACGCGCGAGGAGACCGACCCGATCGTTCGCGACTACCGCCAGGCGATCAAGTTCCTGGAGGCGACGCGCGAGGGCCGGTTCAGCCTGGGCGCCGAGGATCCGCTGCCGCCGGCCAGCACCGGCGCGCCCGAGAGCTGCCATCCCGAACGCCGGTTCACGATGGGCACGCTGCGGGACTTCGGCGCATGAGCGCGCGGCCCTTCAGCGTCGGTCCGGTGATCGAGCGCCTGCGCGCGCGGGTGTCGAAGGGCGACGACGGACTGCGCATGGTGGCCGGCCGCGCCGACTATGCCTCGGTGCGCCGCCTGGGCGACTTTCCCGCGCCGGCCGGCTACGTGCTGCTGGCGAAGGAAAAGGGCGTGCGCACCGAGCAGGGCATGAGCATGCCGGGCGAGCAGTACCCGCTGGCCCAGGTGATGAGCGTGACCTTCGCGGTGATCCACGCCTTCCGCAACTACCGCCAGCTCGAAGGCGACGCGCTGCGCGAGGAACTGGAGCTGCGCGTCGGCCTGACCCGCGACCAGCTGCTCGGCTGGACCCCGGACGTGGCCGGTGGCCGCGCCTGCGAACTCCTGACGGGCGACCTGGGCGCCTACGACAACGCCGTCGCGCTGTGGACGGACCTTTACGCCACGCAACACCTCATCCAGCCGGAGATTTCACCGTGAGTACTCCCAAGACCGTCGCCGTGACCATCACGGTCGACAAGCACACCCACGCGGGCAAGCCGATCGCCAAGGGCGAGACGCTGACCGTGGACGAGACCACCGCCCGCTGGCTGATCGACAACAAGATCGGGACGGCCGCCGGCACCGACGCCAAGAAGGGGGCGCAGTAATGTCCACCGTGACCAAGTACTACTCGCTGCAGGGCCGCGTGAGCTACTTCAAGCGGCAGTCCAACGGCCGCAAGGGCGCCGGCGTCTGGGCCCAGAACGTGCCGCGGCTGGACGTGTCGATGCAGGTCGACGAGGAGTCGATCAAGGAGTCGCACTCCGGCAACAAGATGAAGGACCTGGTGATCGAGATCGAGAAGGGTCTGACCACCGCGCTGACGCTGCACGGCTTCACCATCGACAACCTGGCTCGCGGGCTGTGGGCGAGCAAGTACCTGGTGGAGGGCGGCACGGTCAGCGCCGAGGCGCTGCCGACCGGCCTGGTGGCCGGCGACTACTTCGCGCTGGACCACCAGAACACGTCCGACTGGTCTCTGGTGGACTCGACCGGTACGCCGGTGTCGCTGGTCGCGGGCACGCACTACGCGCAGGTCAGCGCCTTCGCGGGGCACGGCGAGATCCTCGACCTGGAAGGTCTGACCCCGCCGGTCCTGGCCAGCTACAGCTACGCCAACTCCAACGCGCTGTCGCTGCTGACCACGCGCCCGGATGACCACTGGCTGGTGTTCGACGGCATCGAGACCGTCAGCAAGTCGCGCTGCTACATGGAGATCCCGCGCCACACCGCCCGGCCCATGAGCAGCCTCTCGCTGATCAACAACGAGGGCGTCGGCACGATGGAGATGGAGGGCGAGGCGCTCTTCGACGGCACTGACCCGAACTACCCGTTCGGCAAGTTCATCCTCGCGGCGGCCTGACGGCATGGCGGTCAAGATCGACAAGCCGGTCGATCCTGCCCAGGCGGCGGCGTCGGCTGCTGCGTCGGCCGCCGCGGCCGACGCCGCCACGCTGGAGGTGCTGCACCCGGAGCGGGCGATCGAGATCGCCGGCCGTACGGTGGTGGTGCGCGAGTACACGTACGTCGAGGGGATGTACCTGCAGGCCGGCGCTGCCGTGTTCCTGGACGATCTGTACCTCGCGTTCGCCCGGGACGGCGCGGCGCCGATGATCGACGAGGTGAACGCGGTGCTGGGCAAGCACATCTTCGTCGTGCAGTGGCTGATCGCGCACGCGATCACCCCGCTCAGCGACGAGAAGCCCGACGCGTTCTACGCCGCGGTGAAGGACAACGCCCGCTGGGTGGGGCAGCTCGACGACGTCGAGGGCGACCTGCTCTCGGTCGCGTGGTGGGGGGTGAACCGCGGTTTTTTTACCCGGCGCCTGCAGCGGCGGGCGCGCAGCGTCCAGGCGGCAAGCGACGCGTCGTCGGCATCGCCGAGATCTACGCCGCCCTGATCGCGCGCGGGCACGGCCGCACGCCGGCCGACATCGGCGGGCGCCACACCTGGCGGCAGATGCAGTTGTTCTTCGAAGAGGCGATGGCGGCGCATCGCCGCGGGCGGGTGGACCGCATCGCTGACGTCAACGCCGCCTTCGCCGGCGGCAAACACGCCAACCAGCTGATGCATGACCTGGAGACCTGACTGTGGCCACCCCGGACCTTGAACTCGCGCTCCGCATCCGGGCGGACCTGGTCGATGCGCGCCGGCAGGTGCGCGGGTTCAACACCGACCTGCAGGCCGCCACCGGCTACACCCGGCTGACCCGGGGCGAGCTGCAACGCGCGACCGCGACGCTGCAGTCGTTCGGCCAGGGCAACCGGGCCGTCGGCGAGTCCGCGCGCCAGGCCGCGGCCGGACTGAAGAACGAGGCCGCCGCCCTCGACGATGTCGAGAAGAAGACGCGGCGGCTCTCCAACTCGCAGCGCACCGCGCTGGACACGGCGAAGAAGCTGCGCGGCGGCGACATCGCGGGCGCCGGCGAGGCGCTGCTGCAGGGCGGCCTGCGCGCCGGCGCCATCGGCACCACGGCCGCGCTCGGCGGGCTGGCCGCCGCGATCGCCGTGAGCGTGCAGGCCATGCGCCAGGCGTGGGCGGAAAGCACCGCCTACGACCAGGCGCTGATCACCACGGGCGGCTACGTGGGCAAGACTCGCGAGGAGCTGGCCGCGTTCGCGCGCGAGCTGGACGCCATCGATAGCGTGACCACGCGCAAGGCCGCCGAGGCCGTGGCCCAGGTGGCCGCGTCCGGCGAGTTCACCGGCGAGCAGTTCGAGCTGGCAACCCGCGCGGCTACCACGTGGAGTGCGGCCACCGGCGCGTCGATCGACGACACCATCGCAAGGTTCCGCGCCCTGCAGGGCGACCCGGTGGCCGCGCTGCTCGACCTGACAGAGAAAGAGCATTTCCTCACCGAGGCACAGCTTGCGCGGGTGCGCGCGCTGATCGAGGAAGGGCGCGAACAGGAGGCCGTGACCGAGGCCTTCCGGATCTACGCATCGGAGATCGACGGCCGCGCGCCGCGCATGATCGAGGCGCTGAGCCCGCTGCAGGAGTTCTGGCGCGGGCTGAAGGGCGCCGCGGCCACGGCCTGGGACGAGATGGTCGGCATCTACCGCGGCGACCAGATCAGCGCCGCGCGCGATCGGCTGGCCAGCATGGTCGGCATGATGCCGGGCATCGGCAATCTGCTCGGCGGCCCGGCCGGCGCGCGGAACTTCGCCGCATCCCTCCTGGCGCGGCGCGATGGCGCTCCGGATTTCTCCAACGCCACGACATCCGACCCGGTCGTGGCCGCCGAAGAGCGCGCGCGCGATGAGTGGAGAAAGGCGGCCGCGCGCGACCTGGAGCGCACGCTGTCCAACCAGCTGCGGATGGAAAACGAGATCAGGGCCATGAAGGCCGAGGCGCTGAAGCTGGACATCGGCGCCGAGGAAGTAGCCAAGCGCGAGGCGGCGATTCGCAAGCGCTACGCCGATGCCGAATCCCGGCGCACCAGCCGCGGCGCCGCGAAGTTGACCGAGGCGCAGCAGGCCGAGCAGGCCGCGCAGCGCGAGCTGGACAACCTGGAAAGGCAGATCGCGCTGACCAGCCTCCTGGCCGACGGCGAGCGCGAACTGAGCAACGAAGCGCGCGTTGGCTACGAGATCAAGTCCGGCAACCTGCAGCTGTCCATCCGGGCGACCCAGCAGGCACTGCTGGCTGCCGCCCGCCGCCGCGACGCGCAGCTGGCCGAGATCAAAGCCGAGGAAGAGCGCCGGCAAGAACTCGAAGAGACCACGCTCGCCTACGAGCGGCTGCGCGAGGAACTGCGCACCCCGGCCGAGGCGGCCGTCGCCGCGGCCACCGCGCAGATCGAGGACCTCAACGCCGCGCTCGAGTCCGGCATCGTCGACGCCTCGCAGTACCGCGATGGGCTGGCCCGCATCATGGGCGGACTGGGCGAGGCACCATTGCTGGACGCGCCCTGGACCGACATGACCGGCTTCGGCGGCGAGCAGGCCCGCCTGGATGAGTACGCGATCCAACTGCAGGCGCATTACGACACCCGCGCGCAGATCATCGCCGCCGGCCGCGCGAAGGGTCAGGAGACCGAGGAATTCTGGCGGCGGCAGGAAGAGCAGCTCGAGCTGGAGCACCAGGACCGGCTCGCTTCCCTGCAGACCGCGCGGCGTGAGCTGGCGATCGCCAGCACGCAGTCGATGTTCGCGTCGATGGCCGAGATCGCCCGCCACGGCGCCGGCGAGCAGAGCAAGGCCTACCAGGTGCTGTTCGCGCTGAGCAAGGGCTTCGCGGTGGCGCAGGCGGCCGTGGCCCTGGCGCAGAACGTCGCGGAGGCGTCCAAGGTCGGGTTCCCGCAGAACCTGCCGCTGATCGCCGCGGCGTTTGCGCAGGGTGCGCAGATCGCGTCGCTCCTGTCCGGGGCCAACTACTCCGGCGCGTCCGGCTACGCCACGGGCGGCAAGATCCGCGGGCCCGGTACCGGCACCAGCGACAGCATCCCGATCTGGGCGTCGAACGACGAGTTCATGGTGCGCGCCCGCTCGGCGCGCCAGCCCGGCGCCTACGCGTTCCTCGACGACTTCAACGCGCGCGGCATGGCGGCGGTGTTCGACTACCAGCGCCGCGGCTTCGCCGCCGGCGGGCGCGTGTCGGCGCCGATCACCGCCTACAGCCCCAATTCCCCGGCGGCCGAGGGCGCGGCCGGCGCGGGCGGCGCGACGAGCCAGGCGAACTTCTACCTCTACGCCAACCTGGGGGCGGCCATTCGCGAGTACATGTCGTCGGCGGCGGGCGAAAAGCAGCTGGTCGAGATCACCGGCAACAACGGCAGCGCCATCCGCGCGCAGTGGGGCGGCTGATGGCGTTCGGGTCCGCGAGCGCGAAGGTCTGGCCGGTGGCGCCGGACTGGACGGGCGGCATGTCGGAAATGCTGGCCTGGGCGACGGACGTGAGCCAGTCGAGCGCCACGGCGGCGACGCACGCGCGCTCGTACCGGCTGGGGCCGCGCCGCAGCTGGACATTCGAGGTGGCCGCGGCCGCGGGCCGGCATCGCGTGGTCGACATGCTGCTGGCCGGCGGGCGCGGCACGTGGCTGCTGCCTGTCTGGCCGGACGTGCAGCGCCTGGCGGCGCCGCTGGCGGCGGGCGCCGAGGCGGTGCCGTGCGAGACGGCGGGCTTCGACTTCGTGGCGGGCGGCCAGGCGCTGCTCTACAGCGCCACCAACAGCGCCGCGGCGGTCAACGACTGGGAGGTTGTGGACATCGACGCCGTCGAGGCCGACCACATCGCCCTGGGCGCGCCCACGGCGGCCGACCACGGACGCGGCGCCCGGTTGTATCCCCTGCGCCGCGCCATCGCGCAGGACGGCGCTGAGGCGGCGATGCGCACGGCCCAGTTCAGCCGGCGCTCCCTGACCTTCGACATCCTGGAGCCCTGCGACTGGGCGCCGCTGGCGGACCTGCCGGCGTACCTGGGCTACCCGGTGCTCAACGCGCGGCCGGACAAGAGCGAGGACCCGACCCACGGCTTCGCCGGCCTGCGCGAGACGGTCGACTTCGGCGCCGGCCTGCCGGTGACCGCCGACCTGCCGGGCATCGCCCTGCGCGTGCAGCGCGACAGCTGGACGTTCCCCAACCGCGCCCGCCGCGGCTGGTTCCGCTCGCTGCTGTATCTGCTGCGCGGGCGGCAGCGGCCGATCTGGGTACCGTCCTGGAACGCGGATCTGCAGGCGGCCGCGCCGATCGCCGGCGGCAGTACCGCCCTCTCGATCGAGTGGGCCGGCTACACGCTGTTCGGCCTGGACAAGCCCAACCGCCGCGACCTGTGCGTCGAGCTGGTCGACGGCACGGTGCTGTACCGCCGGGTCGTCGCTGCCGTCGAAGCCGGCGAGACCGAGACGCTGACGCTCGACGCCTCGCTCAGCAGCGGCGCGATCGCGCCCGCGCAGGTCCGCCAGGTGTCGATCATGGCGCTATCCACGCTGGCCAGCGACAACGCGGAGATCCGCCACCTGACCAACGGCGTCTCCACCGGAATCACGGCATGGCAGGCGGTGGTGCCCGATGTCTGAGCGCGAGACCCACCTCTTCGTATTCCGCCGCCAGGGCGTGTCCCTGCGCTTCGCCTCGGCCGACCGCGACGTCACGATCGGCGAGCACGTCTACACCGCCGCGCAGATCGAGCGCGATGCGATCCGGCAGACCGCCGAGCGCGCGAAGGACAAGCTCAAGATCCGCATGGCCTACAGCGTCGGCGTGACCGAGCCGCCGACCGGCTGGCCGTCGACGCAGCAGGTCGGCAACTGGTGGCGCCCCTACATCCCCAGCGACCCGATCACCGTTACCTGCCTGTCGTGGAACCCGGACAGCGAGGACCCGCCGCGCGTCGAGTGGACCGGCTGGGCCGTGCAGCCGGTCTACGACGACGCGCAGCTGGAGCTGACCTGCGACCCGAACCCGCCGGCCGGCGCCGCCGGCAACCAGGGGCCGAAACTCCAGCGCAGTTGTTTCAAAACCGTCTACAGCACCGGCATCCGCGGCTGCAACCTCGTCGCCGGGCCGCTCGAGGTCGCCGGCACGCTGAGCGCCGTCGTCGGCAACGACATCACCGCGCCGGAGTTCGCCGACGCGCCGGCAGGGCTCGTCGGCGTGTGGTGGATCGACGACGACGTGCTGCACACCGCCGCCGTCGTGGCGCAGGCCGGTGACACGCTGACGCTCGATGATGCGACGGGGCTCGCCGCCGATGCCGAGGTGACCGCGCACACCGCGCCGCAGTTCACCGTGCGCGGCACGCTGACGGACGTGAGCGGGCTCACGCTCACCGCCGCGGAATGGGTGGGCACGCCGTTCGCCCTGCAGTCCGGCTGGGCCACCTGGACGCGCTCCGACGGCCTGCGCGAGTCTCGCCCGATCACCGCGCACAACCAGGCGACGGGGCAGATCACGCTGCTGTGGGCCGGCGAGGGCCTGGAGAGCGGCGCGGCCGTCGACGCCACGCCCAACTGCCCCGGCACCTGGGCCGCGTGCGCCGCGCGCCGGCCGGATCCGCAGAATCACTACGGCGGCGCGATCTACAGGCCGTCGAAAGACCCCATCCTCGGCGGGGAGTCGATGTCGTGGGGCTGATCGACCGCGCCCGCCGCCTGCGCCACGTTGCCCGCTGGCGCATTCGCTACTGGTGGATGGACACCGACGCCGGCCGCCGCGCGCATGCCGCGCTGTTCGTCGTGAGCGTGCTGGTGCTGCTGTGGCAGATGCTGCGCGCAGCCGTGGCCCTGTTGCTGCCGGCGGCCGCGCCGTCGCCCGCCGAGCCGGCCGCCGCGGTGGCGTGGTGGGTGGTGCAGCTGGTCATTGCGGTGGTCGCCGCGGCCGTGGCCTACGTCCTGCGCCCGCGCGTGCAGCCGCCGGCGGAGCCGGTGCACGAGCCGCCGACGGTCGAAGACGGCGCGGCGGTGAAGGATTTCGGCGGCACGGTCTGGCTCGAGCACGAGGACACCGGAATCCTGCTCTACGAAGTCGTCGGCCGCGACCCCATCTACAGCAAGGGCGGCAAGAAATGATCGTGACGTACCGCCACTACCGGACGATTCCCTCGCGCGGCGGCATCGGCTACTGCCGCGGCAAGGGCGCGGAGTGGTTCGCGCGGCACGGGCTGGATTTCCGCGCGTTCGTGCGCGATGGCATCGACGATCGCGTGCTGCTGGCCACTGGCGACGGCATGGCCGCGCGGCTGGTCGAATGGGCGCGCGCGTGCGAGGCGCAGGAGTCGGCACGTGGGTAAGAGCAGCAAGACCAAGGTCGGCAACCACTACCGCCTCGCGCTGCACAGCTGCCTGGGCATCGGCGAGATCGACGCCTACCTCGAGATGCGCGCCGCCGACAAAACCGCCTGGCGCGGCGAGCTCACCGCCAGCGGCAGGATCACCGTCAACGAGCCCGAGCTGTTCGGCGGCGAGTCCGACCAGGGCGGCGTGAGCGGCACCGCGCATGTGATGTTCGGCGAGCCCGCGCAGGTGCCCAGCCCGTACCTCCTCGGCCTCGGCCGCGACCAGACGGCAGCGTGGCGGGGGTTTCTGACGTGGGTGTGGGAAGGCGGGCGCTGGGGGGCGATGAATCCGTTCCCGCACAAGCCGGCGCACAAGGTGCGGAAGATCATCAAGGGTTGGGATCATGAGGAGGGGTGTTGGTATCCGGAGAAAGCGGAGATCACGCTCAGTTCGATCGAGGCCCCCGTCGATGGGCCCTGGAAGTACCGTGTCGAGGCTCCCGGCAGCAGCGCCGACTATTCGGCGGCCGATGTTGACGACAGCGGGTGGGACGTTGGCGACGGCGCGTTCGGCAGCCAGGTGCCGTCAGGTTCAGGGATGACGATCGGCACCCCCGTCCCCGGCCAGCTCGGAAAGGCAATCTGGATCCGCCGGGAGATCGATTTTGTCGGCACGCTGGACCTCGACATCTATCACGATGATGGCGCGTGGCTCTGGCTCAACGGCACGCCCGTCGCTCTGGAGAGCGTCAGCTATTTTCATTCTCGCGCCACCGCTTCTGTCGCCGGCCGCACAACGATAGCGATGCAGGTGATTGATGGGGTGCCCGGCGGCTCTCCCAACATTTTTGCGGGCATCGCGTTTTATGGGCGCGGTATTGCCGCCGTGGCCATGAACGCCGCCCACGCCCTGTACTACGTCCGCAACGACAGCGACAAGGGCCGCGAGTCGCGCGACAACATCGACGACGCCAACCTCCGCGCCGCCGCCGACCGGCTGCATGCCGAGGGCTTCGGCCTGTGCTGGATCTACGACCCGGCGAACGAAACGCCCGACGCCTGGTGCGAGCGCATCGGCCGCATCATCGGCGGCAGCTTCCAGCGCAGCATCGTCGACGGGAAGTGGCGCCTGCACCTGGTGCGCGATGACTACGACCTCGAAGCCCTGCCGGTATTCTCCGACGCCAACGGCGTCATCCTGTCCGTGCGCGAGGTGCCCTCGTCGCTGTACGGCGCTGTCAACGTCGTGGGCGTGCAGTATTTCGACGTCGAGCGCAAGGAGGCGCTCACGGTCTGGGCGCGCGCGCCCGGGCTCGTCGCGCAGTTCGGCGAGGTCAAGGAGCTGTTCAAGTTCCGCGAGATCCCCACCGGCGCGCTCGCCGCGCGCGTCGCCGAGCGCCTGCTGCGCGAGTACATCACGCCCACCCGATCCTGGGAGATCGCGACCGAGCCCGAGGCCTATCGCCACATCGATCCCGGCCAGACCGTGCGCTACCAGGACCCGAAGCGCGGCATCGACGACATGGTCTGCATCATCGGCGAGAAACAGGGCGGCACGCTGCGCAGCGGCGCCATCCGCTGGGTGCTCACGCAGCACGTCTACGGGTTCGCCGATGCCGCCTATGTCGAGATCGAATACGGCGTCGACACCCGGCCGCCGGACACGCCGCTGCCAGTCGCCGCCGCGGCGGTCTACGAGGCGCCCTACGTCGACGTGTGCGCCGCCCTGCCGCGCGCCGAGCTCGACGCGCTGCCCGACGATGTCGGCTACCTGTGCGCGGTCGCGGCCGACCCCGGCGCCGGCATCGACTACAGCCTCCACGTGCAGCCCGCCGGCGGCGACTACGCGCGCGTCGCCGGCGGCGACTGGTGCCCCACCGCCACCGTCGTCGGCGTCGTGCCGCGCGAGGCCGGGCCCACTGTCGTCAATCTCGCCAACGCCTCGCACCTCGCGCAGGCCGCCGTCGGCCAGGCCATCATCCTCGGCGATGAATGGTGCCGCCTCGACGCGCTGGACCTCGATGCGATGACTGCTACCCTCGGCCGCGGCTGCGCAGACACCGTGCCCGCCGAGCACGCGGACGGCGCGCGACTGTGGGTCATCGGCGATGCCGTCGCCGCCGACGTCACGGAGTACACCGACGGCGAGGAGATCGACGCCAAGCCGCTGCCGCGCACCGGCAGCCGCCAGCTCGCGCTCGAAGACGCCACCGCCATGCCGATCGAGTTCGCTGGCCGCCAGGCGCGGCCGTATCCGCCTGCCGGGCTGCAGGTCAACGGCGAGAGCTACCCGGAAACTGTCGTCGGCGATGCTGTTCTGGCATGGGCGCACCGCGATCGCGTGCTCCAGGCCGACCAGCTGGTCGACCAGGCGATGGCCAGCATCGGGCCGGAGCCGGGCACCACCTATATCGTCCGCTGCGTCGACGTCACGACCGACGCCGAAACGCACTACCAGGACGGCATCACCGGCACCACCCACACCGTGCCCGCCGTCGACCTCGCCGCGCTCAGCCGGATCGAGGTCTACAGCATCCGCGATGGCCTCGAAAGCTGGCAGCGCGCTGCTGCCGTCGTAGCGCTGGGAGCTCTGCTCCTCGATGGCCACGGCGCGCCGATCACCGACAACTCCGACGACCCAATCAGGATGAGCTGACCATGCCCCAGATCTGGCAAATGCCCGCCGCCGACGTCCCGCTCACTGGGCTCGAGCGCGTGCCGATGAACCAAGGCGGCGGCGTCGACGCCGTGCGCAATGTGCCCCTGCTCGCCAGCGGCGCGCCGTTCGGCGGCGCGGTCCTGGTGCTCGATGCGAACGCGCAGGCCGACCTGTCGGCGACGACCGACGCAGACCCCGGCGCGGGCTGCGTGCGCTGGAACGATGCCGATCCCCATGCAGCGACCGAGCTGTACGTGAGCGACGTCGACGGCGACGCCAATGACATCGCCACGGCGCTCGCCGCGCTCGACATTGGCGGGATTCTCTACGTGCAGGGGTCGGCGGACGCCGATGCGCTCGCGGCGCTGCAGCGCTGGCGGGTGACCAGCGTGACTGCGGCGACGGGCTACACCCGGCTGGGCGTCGTGCTGGAGGCGAGCGGCGGCGTGTTCGCCGACGAGGATGCAATCTGGATCTGCATCCAGCAGCCGGTGCCGTCGCCGGGCGTCGATCGCAACGTGCTGACCGCGGCCAGCTCCGCAAGCGGCGCAGTCGCGTTCGATGCCTCCCTCGGCGACTATTTCCAGACGACGCTCACGGAGGACACGACGCTGACGATCACCAACGCGCCCGCGGTGTGCACGATCGGGTTCTGGGTGACGCAGGGCGCCGGCGAGTGGACGTTCGCGTTCCCCGCAGGCTTCGAATGGGGCGACGGCGCCTCCGCGCCGACTATGCCGACCGGCGACGGGGACGTGCTGTTCGTCGTGGCCACAACCCGCAACGCAGGCGGCGCGTGGAATGCGAGCGCGAGGGTCGAGTCGTGAGCCTGCTGGCGCAGCAGGGGATGATGATGGCGTCGAGCGTCAATCCGACTGCCCAGGCCATTTACTCGAAGTTGGCCGAGTGGTGGGGCATGGACGCGCTCGACGGTGGGAACCTGGTGGGGCTTCACAACGGGACACCGCTCACCCGACTGAACGCCCCGGCGCTCGCTGCCGGAAAAATCGGCAACGGCGTCGATTTTCAAACGTCCAGCCAACAGGGGCTGTACTACGACAACGACCCGCCGGGGGCTCGCACTAACGTTACGCCGATGACCTGGGGATGCTGGTACAAGCCCAGGTCGCTACTGGGCTGTTCGCTGGTTAACGTGGCATTACGGTCGAACCTCAATGGATACGACCGTCGCCTGAATCTCTGGCTGGGGGCAGACGGCAAGTTGATCGCGATGGCCGGCAACGGTTCAACGCTGTTTCAAGCGCCGACGACTAATACCGCTAGTGTTGGTGTTTTCCATTTTCTGCAGGGCGAGGTTGTCCCCGGCGGCGAGCTGCGCGCGAGGATCGACAACGGACCTTGGGCGGCTGTCACCGGACCGGCTACCCTGCCGAACATCAATCTGGGCGTGAGAATGGGCATGAACCGCCGCATGGTCAACGTGTTTCATGAGTGGTTCGCTGACGGCGTCCTCGACGAGGTTTTCCTGCTCGACGCGCAGCTCACGGCCGACGAGTGGAGCTACCTCTACAACGGAGGTGCCGGCATGAGCTACGCAGCGCTTAAAGCTGCCGCCGGTCACTAGAACAGAACAGGGCCCCGAGCCGGCACGGCAATGCCGGCCCGGTGCCGCAGTACACGCGATCAGCCGCGTGCCGTTGGCCAAGGCCCTGCCACCCCCGCGGGAGTGCAGCAAGCCTGGCGAATCCACATCGCAAAGGCTGAGACGTGATGAAAACCAGCAGCAACACGGCCGCGAACTGTGACGCGCGCCGAAAGACGCCGCCGGGCCGCAATGGCTACAGGTACCGCGAGCAGTACGGCATCGTCGTGATCTGTGACAACGAAAAGGCGCAGGAGAAGGCGTATGCCAGGCTCCAGCGCGCGGGCTTCAAGAAGCTCAGGGTGGTGACGGTATGAGGGTCGACGTGCACCACACCTGCAGCGAGTTCGACAGCTACCGCGCCGCGCGCGTGAAGTCGCTGTTCAACTGCGAGAGCGGCGCAAATTTCACGCTCGCCGCCGAGCTCCCGATCGATGACCAGGACTGGCGCGTCGGCGTGATCGTCGGCCCGTCCGGTTCCGGGAAGACCAGCGTCGGCGCGCGGCTGTTCGGCCCGCGCGCGATCTGGCGGCCGCGCTGGCCGAAGGACTCGCCGATCATCGACGCGATCGCGCCGGGCGAATCGTTCGACACGGTGCCGGCGGCGCTGTCCGCCGTGGGCCTGGGCTCGGTGCCGGCATGGCTGCGGCCGTACCACGTGCTGAGCAACGGCGAGCGGTTCCGCGCTGACCTCGCGCGATTGATCGCGGAGCGGCCGCCGCGCGCGGTGGTGGATGAGTTCAGCAGCGTGGTGGACCGGCAGATCGCGCGCATCGGCGCAATGGCGTTCGCCAAGGCCTGGCGGCGCGGCGATGGCCAGGCGGTGCTGCTGAGCTGCCACTACGACATCCTGGACTGGATCGAGCCGGACTGGATTTTCGACACGGCCACGGGCGCTTTCGAGCGCGCCGCGGCCGGGAGGCGTCTTCGGCGACGCCCGCCGATCACGTTCGAGCTGTGGCAAACCGACAGGCACCAATGGCCGGCGTTTGAGCCGCACCACCGACACGCCGGAGAGCCTCTGGCGGCGCGAGCTGGGGCCAATGGGCCTGCAACTGCTGGGCGACGTGCTGGACGACGTGGCGGCGGGCCGGCTGGTCAAGCGGCCGCAGGACGAGCTGCTGGCGACCTGGGAGCCGGCGTTCGACCGGCCCGCGCTGCGGTCCGGCGGCCGATAGCGGCGAGGGGTTGCATCGTTACTAGTGACGTGATAGGGTGGCGGCACGGTCGGGAATGCCCCGGCCGGCACCCACCGGCGGTGAGTAGCCGGGATACCTCGCGAGGAGAACGACATGCACGTATGCCCGGTGTGTAACGGTACGACGATGAATCCCTACGACAACGGCCTGGCGCATTGCCCCGAGTGTGCCAAGACCGGGTTCATCAGCGATCGACACATGAAGAAGATCAAGACCGCCGCCGCGGAAATCGACGCGCTCAACCGGCGGGTCGACAGGATGGATGCGGACGAGGAAAGGCGGCGCAGCCGCTCGCGGGGGTAATGCCCCGCTCCTGCCGCACAGGCAGTTCAACACACCCACCGGCGGTGAGTAGCCGGGATACCTCGACTGGAGACGACAATGAGCTGGACCCTGACCCGCACCGAGTTGCTGACCGGCGAAACCCTGAGCCGGGAGGAGTTCCCCGACCTGGATGCTCTGATCGCGGCGGCGCGCGCGCGGGGCGTTCCGCTGACGGATGAGCATGTGGCTGCCATCGCCGCGCATCCGGACACCCAGTTCGATCGCACCGAGCTCGTGCTCGATGGTGCCGGCGTCGCCGCCTACAGTGCGGGGGTGCGGTACGACCTGCGGCCCACGGTCAACGTGCCGCCGCCCGCGCCCCGGCGCGAGACGATCAGGTGCCAGCACTGCGGCACCGTGGGGGTCAAGGGCGGCTACCCGTTCAGCACGCTGCCGCCGTCGGCCCGCTGCTGCGATGACTGTGCGTGAGATGGTGATCCGACGGAGTTGAGGTTGGTGTGATGGCGCAGTTCGAACGACACACGCATCCGGCGCGCGCGCGCCTGGTCGAGGTCTCGCGGCACGGCCGCTGGGCGTTCGATGCGATCGACGATCGCCGCACGCGCGGGATCGACTGGCCCGCGTCGGTGTACTGCCCGCTCGACGCGCTGGCCGATGTTCTGCCCGATGCGCTCGTGCGCGCCGTCGGGCCCGCGGCAATGGCCGAGCTGTACCGGCAGGGGCCGCTGGGCCTGGCCCGCGTGATCGACCCGCTCAGCACGATGGCGGCGTGGCGCATGACACAGGGCATCTACCGCGTCGACCCCGCGGTGTACGACGCGGTGGTGGAGACGCCGCTGGAGGGCGAGATCCCCGCGCACGCGCTGGAGGCGCTGCCGGAATGGTGCGTGTACGTCGAGACGCCCGGGCTGCGCACGCCGCGGCCGGATGGAGGCGGCGAGGTGGACGTGCTGGGCGCGTGGGCGCGGCAGGACATCGCCCCGGTCCACGGCCGCGTGCTGGCGGTGGCGCTCAACGTAGTGGGCGATGACGCGATGGCGCACCAGCATCTGCCGCTGTCCGGGACTGTCGACGCGGGCGTCCGGGCGATATTCAGCGAGTGGGGGGCGGCGCCGGCCGGCGCCGTCGACGCCGTCCTGAGCTACCTGCGGCCGATCCTCAACCTGCTGCTCTACATCGCCAGCAGCAACGATTTCAGCCGGCGCGGACAGGCCGCGATGCCGGCCAACCCGGAGCCGAAGCGCCTGGGCTCTCGCGGGTGGCGGCTGTTCCCCGCCGCGGGCCCGGTGGTATGGGACGTCGGCACCCGCATGGGCGCCGCCCTGCGCGCCGCCTACGCGCGCGAGGAGACCGGCGGCGACGCGGCGCCGACCGGACGCCACGTCCGCCCGCACGTCCGCCGCGCGCACTGGCACACGATCGTCAGCGGCCCGCGCGTCCGCGACGACGGCGCACCGATCAACGCGGCCGACCGCCGGCGCGAGCTGCGGTGGATGCCGCCGATCCCGGTCAACGTCGACGACGTCGACGACCTGCCGGCGACAGTGAGGCCCGTCCGATGACCCGCCCTTGGCTCGGCCCGGTGCCCGCAGCCGAACGGCAGGCCCGCTACCGCGAGTCTGGCCGGCAGATTGCCGTCGTCCTGCGCGACCCGGCGGCGCTGGCCCGGCTCGACGCCCTGGTCGAACTGCACGGCTCGATCCGGGCCGCCCTGGAGCACGCGATCAAGGCGGCCCCGGCTGTGGGCGGGGCCGGAAAGCCCTGACCCCGGCGCGGGGTCAGAGCCGGCATCCGGTGCAATTTCATTGCACGACACGCAATCCGCGCCGCGGCCCATTTATCTCACCCGGCGCCCGGATTTATCGCGCGCCGCTACAGGCGGCGCTGGCGCGCGGTTGGTGG
>Ga0206101_1000064_pt1 | contig 39344 bp, 47 predicted proteins | sample 1B0metagenome_FD_148613 | JGI IMG/M metagenome (GOLD analysis project Ga0206101, IMG submission 148613) | Enriched microbial communities from leaf-cutter ant dump, University of Wisconsin, Madison, United States - 1B0 | ecosystem: Environmental > Terrestrial > Nest > Insects nest > Nest dump... | reverse complement strand
TTTCTGCGACAGTTTTTGATAATCCAGTCGTTCAGAAAGTAAACCCAAGATACGTATCTTGGCTTAGAGGACTTAAAGGTGTTGAACGTGCCAGACTACTAGAAGGAAATTGGTATGTTCGTGAAACTTCGTCCACCTTTTTCCAGAGAGAATGGATAACAGAGATTTCATCTTTTGATGAAAGTGAAGTTATTGCTACAGTAAGAGCATTTGATTTTGCTTCTGAACTTGTGAGTGAAAAGAATCCTAGTCCCGACTACACTACGTCTATTCGTATGAGAAAAATGAAAGACGGTAGGTACATTATTGATGATATCCGTAGGACAAGGGTTAGATTCGGTGAGTGGACTTCATTTATCCTTGAGTGTTGTTTGGATGATCCCGATAATTCAGAAACATACCTCCCCCTAGACCCAGGCGCTGCGGCAAAGCGAGCAACAAGTATGCTTGCTATTGATCTAGCTGGTTTTGGTTTAACGGTAAGAACACTAACTACAAATAAATCAAAGTTGGATAGGTTTAGGCCATTTAGTGCTTGTGCTCAGAACGGTGGTGTTATGATCTTGATGAATTGTGGCTTTGATTTTGAAAACGATATAAAAAATGACAATACCTTCTACTACCGAGAACTTGAAGCCTTTACAGGATTAAGAAAGCGTGGAGAGAGTGGACACGATAGACAAAATTGTCGTGTATAAACTGGTTGAATTCAGGGGAACTCTGGAACAGACAATCCTGAGCCAAGCCTAGAGATAGGAAGGTGCAACGACTATTATGTAGGATCAAGTGATCCGAAGCGGCCAGCACACAAGATGTGTGAAGATATAGTCTGATCTGTATAGGGATATACAGCAGTTTCAGAAGGAAACGGGCAAAGAATAACGACCTTTGTTGAACACTATGGATTTGGTTGACGCAACATCAGATGCTTTTTATGCCCTTGCTTCAAATTACGTTGATCTTGGGTCTATAGCAAAAGGATTATCTGGTTTGTCATTAACACAGAAACTGTAACAAGAGGAGGGGTGAATGCCTCTGGAAGAATTACAAGATGACAATACCCCTCTAAGATTGTCAAAGGGACAACGTTCATTCAATGGATTGAAGGTGTTGTCTGGACAAATCCTTGAGGATTGTAATCAAGATTTACGATGGCCCTATTGTATGGAAACATACAAGATGATGTTCAAGGATGCCACAATTTCCCCTGCTTTGAATTTCATGGAAATGCAAATTGCAAAGACAGAGTGGAAAGTGAAAATCCCTGAAGGCTATGAGGAACAGCTAAAAGATAAGGCTGATTTCCTGGTGTCCTGCATGGATGATATGGAGCACACATGGAATGATTTTATCCGTCGTGCTGCAACATTCAACAGATACGGGTTTGCCCCCGTAGAGAAGGTGTATCGGAAACGATCTAAATCTTCTGGTAGCAAATACAATGATGGGCTTTATGGCCTTAGATGCCTCCCCCTCATTTCACAGGATACGGTGGATGGGTGGCAATGGACAGAGGATGGAAGATATCTCTCTGGCCTAGACCAGATGGTGAATAAGCCTGCTGGTAAGAATAAAGTGACCACATTCACGAATGAAACAGTATTTATTCCAAGGAATAAGTTTCTCCTGTTTAGGGCTGACCCACAAAAAGATAGTCCTATTGGCACAAGCCCCTTGAGTGGGGTGTATGTTGCTTGGCGTTTCAAGACAGAACTTGAAAGGTACGAAAGTACGGGAGTTGACTTTAGCTCCCTTGCGTGGTAACACGCAATAAAAAATCTACTTAATTGCTGGAAATTCTTTAGAGCCCTCATCCCACTGCGAGTCGTAAGACAAAGCCAAGGTTTGAAAAGTTGAGGGATTAGACAATCAGCAGCGAAGGCACCTAGTACCATCCCAAAATACAGTAGGAGGTACTAATGAGAAAAGAAACACATATTACTAAGAATTATCTTGTGGACGAAGATGGCAACATTTACAATGCCAAGACCGGACATAAGAAGTCACTATACATCAATCGGGATGGATATCAAGTTCTTGATATCTATGAAAATAATAAGGCAACACGATACACTGTTCACAGAATCGTTGCTATTGCTTTTATTCCAAATCCAGAAAATAAGCCCTGTGTTAATCACATTGATGGTGACAAAACGAATAATAAAGTAACCAACCTAGAGTGGGCAACCTACTCGGAAAATAATAAACATGCTTTTGAGGCCGGACTCTCTACACCGAAGAGGGGTGAATTGAACGGAAGGGCCGACATGACAGATGCTACAGCAAACCGGGTTTGCAAGATGATTGAAGAAGGTTACAGAAATAAAGAAATTTCTGAAACACTCAATATATCAAGGAGCGTAGTCAAACAAGTGAGGTCAGGAAAAACCTGGAAGCATATCTCTTGCAACTACAAACTGCAAGCCCCTGGGGTTGCAACATCCGAATCTACAGTCAGGTGGATTTGTCGAATGTTGCAGCAAGGTTACAGAAACAGAGATATTGTTAGGATGGCTACAAGCCGTAGTGTGACAAAGGATCTAGTCACAAGGATACGGTGTAGAAGGGCATTCGCAAAGATAAGCTGTGAATACAATTTCTAAATAATCTTAGTGGTACTAGGTGCAACGTTCAACGACTAGCCGCAAGGCGTAGCCCCAAGTGGGGCGAAATGGTAGACCCCTACATTGTAGGGTGAAGATATAGTCTGGACTGTGCAGAGATGTACAGAAGTTCATAGAAGAACTGGCAGTGATTAACGACCACTGTTGAACAATTTCGATCACAGGACTTACGCGGCCTTAAGGTGTTTAAGATTCCTGCACGTTACATGCAGGAAAGTGCCTCCGAAGAAGAGAAAGCCACATACGAAGTGTTTAAAGAGATGCTTCGTGGACTCCACAATGGGGAGCAAAGTGGTGTAATCATTCCCTCTGCTCTGGATCAAAATGGGAAAGAACTTTTCTCTTTTGAACTTAAATCTATTCTTGGTCAAGCACAGTTTGATCTGGACAAGATTATAACCCGTTTCAGGAAGGAGATTGTCACCGGGATTCTTTCTCCCCAATTAATTATTGGGCAGGATGGATCAGGTTCCTTTGCCCTTTCTGAGTCCCTTGAAAATATCACAGACGTTGTTGTTGGGGCTAGACTGCGTGAATTACGCGATCAGCTAAACCATGATTTGGTGAAGCAACTATTCCAAATCAACGGGTGGGACACAACAGTCATGCCCTTCTTTGATTTTGAAGAGACAAGACAACCTTCTGTTGATGATGTAGGCAAGTACATCCAACGTATTGCTGCTGCTGGAATGCTATCTAATGACGCTGCTACAGCTAATTGGATTGCCAACTATGTTGGGCTTCCTGAGCCATTTAATGACACCACAATCTCTGTTGAAGAGGTGAGAGAACAGATGACAAGTTTCACATCCAACGCGGGTGAAGGCTTGGAGACGGGGACAGTGGGAACGGGTACAGCAAAAACACTGACATCAACAGACACATCTGTGGCAAACCTGGAGAATTAAGGAGGGCGTATGAAAGATATGTTCAAAGCAAAATTGATGGCCCTTCTTAAAGAGTTTGGAATCATCAAAGACACAGCACCAAAAGAGGAAATGATTTCCTATGAAGTGGTGTATGAGCCTAATACACAAGATGCTCACGGACAGTGGATGTCAGAATCCACCCTTGAGAAAGGTTGTGAGGATTTCAACCACTATTTGAAAGAGGGTGTTGTCAAATCCAATCTATTTCACATGCAAGATACCGAGTCCTTCACAATTGTTGATACATGGATTCAGAAAGAACTTGATGTTGTTGTAGAAGGAACAGATCAGCCAATCAAGGCCGGTTCTTGGATTGCAAAACTCAAATATAACGATGAATCCCTTTGGCAATTAAAGAAGGCAGGAATTGTTGGGGGTGTGTCTATTGGTTGTAAGGGCACAGTGAATGAAGAAACAGGGGAAATCACAGAGTTGAATTTCTCTGGTGAGGACATTCCAGCAACGGAGACAGAATGACAATTATTGTAAAGACAGATAAGAAAGAGGAAAAGAAGTCTCCGCATCTTGCTCTTACGCATGAAATGCAAGGCTATTCCGCTAACAACCGTCATGTATCGCTTCTGATGAAATCAGATGTTGATCTAGACGATGAAACAAAAGAAATTCTCAAGTCCCTTTTGAATGGACAAGAAATTGAGAAACAAAGCAATAACGGCAAACGTGATTTGCTAGAACAAGCAATCAAAGACAAATTCCAGATGGATGTATACGGATGGGTTTGGCTTGAAGATTTTGATGAAAACATTGTTGTTTTCACAAATAGCGATGGGGTGTCTTACGCTGAATACAGCATTGATGCAAATGATGTTGTTACTCTAGGTGAAGCCCAATCTGCAAACAGAATCATTAGTTATTCAGATGATTCTGGTTCGGTTGTCCTCTCTACGAGTGACACTATCCAAAAGTCTGCTATCCCTGATAGCGTAAGTGATCTTATCTCTAAATCGTTTGAGAGTATTTCAAAGAACGATAAAGTGGTAGATGTTTTCAAAACAAAGTTTAATGAAGGTAAACAAGCAATGGAAGAACTCCAAAAAGCCCATGACCTACTGAAGTCTCAAGTTGACGGTCTTCAGAAAGACCTAGAAAAGGCTAATGCAGAACGTGATGCTGCTGTGCAAGCCCTTGAAGCTGTAGAAAAAGCACAACAAGAAGCCAAGGATGCACAACGTCTAGCCCAAATCACCGAGGTGGTTGGTGAAGATGCCGCTGTTGATCTGAGCAAGTCTCTACAATCCCTTGACGACGAAGCATTCACTACCGTCCTAAAGAGCCTGAAGGCTTCTAAGGAAGTTGTTGAATCTAGCGACCTGTTCAAACAAACAAGTGTACAAGGCGAAGACGGCGAGAAAGATAGCCGTGCTAAGTTCCAAGAAATGCTGAAAAGCAAGTACAACAAGCAATAATAATTTATAGGAAATAATATGCCTCTAACTACTCTAAGCCGCCGCGTGCTTTCTGATCTGGTTGTTCATGAATTTGACCCCGCAGTTGGCTACGCTCGTCAAGACCTGAATGTCACCCCTGACGGTGAAATCACTGTTGGCACCGTTGTTGTTCGTGCCAAGTCTGCCTCTAACACCGCTGCCACTGCATGGGCTGTGCTAGATGGTGCTAGTGATGTTGCAGCTACCAACGAATTCGCTATTGTTTACGGCGACCACTTTGGTTTCAATGAAGCCTTCACCCCACGCACTATTGCCTCTGGCCGTTTCAACGCTGTTGGCTTCACTGGCAAGAATGGCGGTCTGATCCTGAAGGATTGGCTGGTCAAGCAAGTGGCCCAAGATGAAGAGGGTGCTGCTCTGACAGATGCACAGTTTGCCGCTCTATGCGAACTGCTAAAAGCCCAGGGTATCATCCTAGAAACCACTCTTGGCGTTTAATTAAGTAATAAGAAATAATAATTGGAGATTTAATAAATGCCAACTATCGCAAATCCTTTCAATCCTGGCCGTGCCGTTGATCTGTCCGCAGAAATCAACCTGATCCCCAACGAGTGGGGTCTATTCCAACAACTAGGTCTGTTCACTAACGAACCAAAGGCCCATAAGTTTGTGATGATTCCTCGCACTACAGAAATTGAAGCTGTAGCTGTTGATCGCAATTGGGACGAACGTAATAGCACTGTCAAGTCCGGCGACCGTGATTTTCTGACTCTTGCCATTCCTCACTTCCCTGTTGATGATGCTGTCACCCCAAATGACGTTGACGGTGTAATCGACTACGATAGTCTCCTAGCTGGTGGTAACACCCTGGAAACTATCCCCCAAGTGATGGCCCGTAAGATGGAACACCTGCGTAAGGTTCATGCCCTCACCCTGGAAGTGGCTCGTGCCCAACTGATCCGTGATGGCTCCGTCTACGCCCCTAATGGCACCGTTGTCACCAACTTCTATACTGAGTTTGGTGTTGGCCGTGAGTCCGTCAACTTTGACCTGTCATCCACTACCATTGACCCTCTGGGTGCTGCTAACAACGCTATCGCTGCTGTTCAAGACGGTATCCTGGCTGGTGACACTGTTACTGACATTATTGCTCTGTGCAGCCCATCATTCTTCAACGCCCTGGTGAAAAACCCATTCGTTGTTGAATCCTACCGCTACTTCAATCAAGCACAAGGCACTGCTATTCTGAATCAGCGTCTCGGCACTGGCCGTGGCCTGGATAGCCGCTATCGTGTATTTGAATACGGTGGTATCACTTTCATCGAAGTACGTGGTTCTGTTGGTGGTCAGCCTTATGTTGCTGATGGTGAAGCCTATCTGCTGCCAATGGGTTCGGATATCTTCCGCACTTTCTTTGCACCAGCAAACCGCTTCAGCACTATCAACCGCACTGCAAGTGAACTGTATATGTTCCAACATATGGGTGGTAAGGATGACATCATCGAACTGATGACCGAATCCAACTTCCTGAATGTGATGACTCGCCCACAAGCAGTTATCACCCTCACTGCAAGTGATTAATTAGCCTAATAAGACAGGGAGAGGAGAGGGAGTTTTCCTCTCCCTGTTTTTGTTTGTAAGGGAGAACTTATGGATGATATCGCTCCTGAACAACAGGCAAAGATAAACATCACACGCATTCTTATCGGGGATTCTACAGGAAGCATTTTCTATCCCATTCTAACAGACGAAGAATACTTTGCTATTCTTGAACTGGAACATTGGGATGTAAAACGGGCTGCTAGACGGGCAGGTTTGAGCATTTCCATGCAATTAACCATGCTCCCCTACCGTGAACGTACGGGGGATATTGAGGTTTGGAATAATGCCTCTCTGGCCTATTATAAAGCCCTACAAGACTTCCTGGATGATTCTAGTCCCTACACCCTACCCCCAGATTTAATTCCTTATGCAGCCGGTATTAGTCGTGCTGATGTGGAAGCATCCAACTGCAATCCAGACAAGAATAGAAGCCCATTGGCTCAAATCACTCCCTGTACTGCATGGTGGACTCGGGTGGATAGATATCCAAAATGTTGTGATGATGGAACATTCATTTTTCTGAAGTGACTAAGGAATAAAGATGGTAAACTATATTAATAAAGCCGCTTGGCAAGATGCTCTTCTGAAAGAAGAAATTCTGGCTGAAGTGGGTGAAGGCGGTGGCCCTGTTGCTGCCGTAGACGTTACTGCTGATGCTGTTGAAGATGGCACTGCCACTGACGTACAAGGCATTCTAGAAGAACTGGCTGCCCGTATCAAGGCACTAGAAATCGCCGCAGAATAATAACAAGGAATTGAATATGCCACTTCCAAAAACATCAATCCCCACTTTCTTGCTTACACATAAAATTGAAATCCCTGTAGTTAGAAAGATTGGGGAGTGGGTGAAAGGAAGGTGGGTAGAATCCGAGATTCCAGAAGAATTCTCTATTGAAGGAAATGTTCAGCCTGTAAAGATGAATGAAATTTTACAGATGCCTGAAGCAGATCGTACAAGAGAATGGATTAAGGTGTATACGGCTGAATCTGTAGTTACAGCGGAAGAAGGCACTGATCCCAATTTAGCAGATGTTCTTATCTACCACGACAAGCGTTACAAAGCTATGAAGCAGAAACAATATGACATGGGGGTGCTAGATCATTTCTGTGTTTATTGTGCTAAGGAGCCTGTTACAGCGGGGTATTGATATGGCTTTCTCCCTAAAGGTTTCTGTAAAGAAAGATGACAAAGTGCTGCGTAAAATACTACGCAATTTGTCTAAGACAGGAAGCCACAATGCTGTAGAAGTGGGATGGTGGAATTCAAGACACCCCACTGGTGTTCCTGTAGCACAAGTGGCTGCGTGGAATGAGGAAGGTCATATGACAGGGATGGGAGGTTATTCGCCTCCTCGCCCATTCCTCACTATTGGTTTCATGGGGAAGTTAAAGAGATTAAAGTATTCCAAGTATATGCCCCTAGTTGCTGAGGTAGCGATGGGAAGATTATCTTGGGCTGTTTTGAATAGAACAATAGCAGAGGATATGGTGAATCTGATGAAAAAAAGTATCCTTGATTGGAACACCCCTCCCAATTCCCCACTAACCATTGCCTTGAAGGGCCACGGAGAGGTGCTGATTGATAGTGGTACACTCTACGATTCAATTAAATCCAGGGTGGTGAGAAAGACATGAAGCTAGTGGAAGTTATCAAAGACAGTATTTATGATAGCTTGGAGGCCATCTTTCGTGAATTGGATTATCCAGAAGCAAAGATTGTGTTTGCTAACGAGAATGGATTAGAGCCTACTAAGACATATTGCATTGTCAACATCCTTGACAGACAAAGGCAGGGGAGAACATCCTATTCTACATATCTTTCCAGGGATGCAGAAAGTTGGGATACAGAATTCTTCACCCTTTGCCTTAGACTTTCTTTTAATGGAAAAGAGGCAGATAGTCTTTCTTGGGATTTTGATGATGGATTGCCGGCTATCAAGCCTTTTATGGAGGAATTCCAGAAAAGAAAGCTGGGATTCTTGCGTAAAAGCAAATTGAGAAGGATTCCACAGCCACGAGAAACACAATGGGTGGATGCTTGGAATTTGGACGTAGATTTTAGCTTTGCTATTCAGTCTCGTCATGTTATGGATTGGGTGGAATTTATCACGATTAATGGTGAGGTGTTCCGTATCTATCCGGAAGAATTAGAAGAAAGAACAACAGACACAGAAGATTTCCGTACAACAGATGACGGTGATATCCGAGATGTGTATTCAATTTAAACAATAAGGAAATATAATGTCACAAATTGATCGCTTGACAAATGAATTAATTTGTGCTAGAATTTATACTTTAATAGTTTAAGGAGAATATAACATGGTAGTTGGAATCGGATTTACCAGTGAACGGTTAGTAGCAGTATCAAAGCCTTTTAAAGTGCCGGGAAACCGGAAATACTTTATAGAAGTTGAGTGCTCTCGTGGCAATAGAAAGGTTGTCCAAGAATATCATTTACGTACACGCGCAATAAAATCTTGTGGTTGTCTCAGGAGTGAAATAACCTCAAGGTTGAATCTGCATCACGGGAAGTCTGGAACAACAGAAAGTACAATCTGGCGAAACATGAAACAGCGGTGTTGTAATTCCGGTCGAGATGATTATGCCGACTATGGCGGAAGAGGCATCACCGTTTGTGATAGATGGCTTGAACCGGATGGAAAGGGCTTTCTAAATTTTCTCTCGGATATGGGAGAAAGACCCAAGGGGATGACTCTCGACAGGATAGATGTCGATGGTAATTATGAGCCTAGTAATTGTCGATGGGCCGAAAGATCAACTCAAAACCATAATAAGAGGAAAACAAACTCTGGGGAGCCAACTTCCTGTTATATGGGAGTATCTAAAGCACACGGGGATAAGTGGACTTGTAAAATAAGTAAGAATGGTAAGGCACACGTATCGCGGTTTTCCAGTGAATACGAAGCCGCCTATGAATATGATAATCTATCTGAAGAGATGTACGGTAATCGTCCCAACGGGACAAAGAAAAGAAAATAAGGAAAAATAGACTATGGCAAACATAGATAGAATTGTAGAGGTTCAGATTTCCCGTCAGACTCAGCAAATTGATATTGCCTCGTTCGATATCCCGCTGATGCTTGTACAAGTGGATGAGGCCACCATTGACATGCCCAACCGTGTAGAAACATTTACATCTCTTGAGGCTGTTGGTGGTTTCTTTGGTACAGATCACGTTGCTTACAAGATGACACAGAAATTGCTTTCTGGTGATCTTAAACCAGCAACATTCAAGATTGGTAAGGTGTCCTTTTCGTCCTTCCCTGGACAAGGAACAGCGACAGGTGTTATTGAACTGGACACCATCACTGATCCCGTCAGCTACTCCGTCACTGTTCAACCAGAGCACGGTGAGGTGGAGGTGGAAGAAGACGGCACATACGTTTATCGTGGGGATGTTGGATATTCAGGCGAAGATACTTTCACAGTGGTTGCAACAGATGACGAAGATAATGATGAAACCGTTGTTGTAGAAGTGGAAGTGGAATCCTCACTGGAAGCCCCAGAGGGGTATGCAGAAGCCCTACAGGCTGTTCTAGAGGCAGATAATGAGTGGTATGCCTTACTCTCAGACGCACGTTTTGACCAAGATATTCTAGCCCTGGCTGGTGTTATTCAAGGGCTGCGTAAGATTTATCTGACAAGCACTTCTGATATTAATGTCACCTCCACATCCTCTACCACAGATATTGGTAGCCTGTTGATGGAAGGGACATTCTCCCGTACAGCAATCATGTATTCCCCATATGCCAACGAGGATTACCCTGAATGTGCTTGGACCGGTACACAACTGATTGAAGTGCCTGGAAGCAATACTTGGGCATTCAAGCGCCTTGAAGGCATCCGTGTTGCCAAGCTGTCTGATACACAGATTCAAGCCCTAGAAAGCAAGAATGTAAATTATTACACCACTGTCAAGGGTGCCCCTATCACGCAGACAGGGAATGTTAGCAGTGGTGAGTGGATTGATATCATGATTGGTGTTGATTGGCTACAAGCACGCATTCAAGAATCCGTGTTTTATCGTCTAATCAACCGTAAGAAAATCCCAATGACAAGGGCAGGGGCCGCACTAATTGAAAGTGAAATTCGTGCTGTTCTAGGTACTGGTGTGGCTAATGGCCTCATTGCCGATGACACCCCATTCACAGTGGTTAGCCCAGACCCACTAGCAACTCCTGAACAGGAACGTGCTGCTCGTAGACTAGGGGACTTTACTTTTGCAGCGAGGCTTTCCGGCGCTGTGCACTATATCCGTGTGAACGGCATCGTTACAGTTTGATAAGTCCTTGATTTAAAAGGATTTTTATAACATTCAAGGATAATATACTATGGCAATTGCAAAAGAAGTGTTGGGTAGCTACTCCCCAGAAGACGTAGTAGTGACGCTGCACAACAGCCGGTTTTCTCACCAGATTTCCGGCTACACGGAAGGCTCCTTCTTGGAAGTGACACGTGTTGTGCCCCATGCCACTCCTTACAATGGTGCTGATGGCACCAATGCTCGTGTTGTACGGGCTGTAAAGAATGCAGACATCACCCTCACCTTACACCAGTCTGGTGAGTCTAATGACGTTCTATCCTCCCTTCTGGTGGCTGATGAGGCATCTCGTAATGGGGATGATATCTTTGCTATCACTATCAAGGACACATCAGGACGTTCAATCTTTTCGTCTGCACAGGCATATATTGGAACAACTCCAACGGCAGGCTTCTCTCCAGAAATCTCTGATCGTGCTTGGACAATCCATGCTATCAATCTGACACAACATTTTGGTGGTAATGCGCGTCTGAGTCCAGATGCACAAAATGCTCTGGAAGATTTGAATTTTGAAGTGGAAGATCGCTGGCAGATTACAGAAGACCTAACACCCTAAGAGATAAGGAGGGGTAATGAGTAATAAAGCAACACTATTTACATACTCCCCCGAAGATATCCAAGTTGCGGTGGCTGGTATTCTGAATATCACAGGCTTTGTTGAGGGGAGTTTTGTCACGATTAGTCGTGACGCTCCCCTCTTTGCTACAACAGAATCAGCAGATGGAATGGTGAGTAGAGTGAAGAGAAATAGTAATACATACACTGTATCCCTTTCTCTAATGAACACATCAGAATCAAATGATGCTCTCACCATCCTTGCAGGAATAGATCACTCCACCAGTGTAGCGAAGTTTCCCCTGTTAATCAAGGACAGTCTTGGGAGTACAGTGTTTTTTGCTACGTCTGCTTGGATTGAGAATCTTCCATCAACAGAATACTCTACAACAATTACAAACAGAAATTGGAATATTCGTTGTGCATCTTCCACCCTGTTTGTTGGTGGAAATAAAGAACCATCTGGTGGTGGTGAGGATGCAACTAAAATTCTTCTTGGGCTGGCCCCCACATTAACAAGCATCTTTTAAGGGGAACGTATGTTTTACGATGTAAAGACGTATGCCCCTGATGAAGTGTTTCTTACGTTTGGCGGGGCTACAGTGGAAGGATGGGAATCTATTACAGTGAGACGTAGTAGTTCCGAGTTTAAAACAGTGAAAGGGATTCGTGGAAAGAACACCAGAATTAGTGATCCAAACACGCATTCCACAATTGAAATTGCATGTCACCAGACAAGCATGACAAACCAAATTCTCACTCGTGTAGTGGAATTAGATGTAAACACACAAGGCGTTCGTCTTGAGGTGAGCCTTAAGGATTCTTCTGGATGGGAAGTGTTTTCATCCGAAGAAGCCTACGTTTTAAGATCAGCAGATAGAGGGTACAGAGTAGATATGGGAACAAGACTCTGGACTATTGAATGTCTGAATTCAAGATGGGGAGACGAAGGTGGGGAAGGTTTGCTTTCCAGCATCTTTGATTCCGTATCTAGTATTTTTTAAAAGGAAAGGGAAATGGCTGATAAGATTACATACGATCAGAAAGAAATTGAAGTGGGAGGTGAAACCTACCTCCTACAGGCCATGGGGGCTGAATATGGCCTCATGGTGATGGATGAACTCATGGAAAATATGGGTAATCTATCTACAAAAAGAAAAGTGGACATCCTGAAGAAGAGTGTTATCTACAAGAATAAGACGTTTGATGACCGTGGGTTCAATATTCACTTCCAAAGACGCTACGAAGATATTGGTAAGATTTTCACGGAAATCATTGAATTCAATTTCCCATTCTTCAAGGACGCAGGTGACGGCCCTTTGGAGCAGATGGACAGCCAATCCCAAGACGTTACTGTAGAAGAGTAAAAGAGGAAAGGCTAGGGGTGGATGTGGTGAACAACCTCACCCCTGAAATGAAGGCTATGCAAGCCTCATTGTCCATTGACTTTAGAATTATGCGTGTGGTGTTGGCAAGCAACAATCCAATAGAGACAATGCACAACATCAGGAATGGCAAGTATTCTGTGATTACGTTGCTCGATGTAATTGAAATCCTAGACGCTAAAGCCACTATTGAAGAATTTGAGCAGAATAGAATAAGAGCTATGGCTAATCAATCTGGAAGATAAAGTATGACAACAGTAGCACAATACTACGCCTCAGTAGGTATACAAACTGATCCTAAGTCTCTTGCTGGTGTCACAAGTTATCTGGGGAAGTTAGAAAAGCAGATTGCTGGATTTCAGGCTAGAATCAGTAGACAGAAAGCCCTACAATTAAGGTTGGGGATAGATAGTAGTGATCTTGCTAGAAAACTACAACTAGCTGTTAACAAGGCCACATCCCTAAGAACGGGGAATGCTGTTAGCATTAAACTAAATAGCTTCTCTGTTAGCCAGAGGGCTTTACGTACAGCAATTGCTAATGCTTTACCAAAGTCTGGGATGCAAGGCAGTATTCCTGTCGGGCTAAGGGTGTCTGGTGCTTCTCTATCCCTCATGCGTTCACAGATTAAAGCTGCCCTTGAGGGAACAGCAATCAATCCCAGAATCAATGCTAGAGTGAATGCCTCTGTTCGTGGAGGGGCAAGAAACACTACAGGAGGTGGAGGTTACGCAGGGAGAAACAGCACAGCTTTCTGGGGGTCAGCAGATAGGGGTGGGAGAAGCCATAATCCGTGGCATAATCCAATGATGATCGGCGGTGGGTTTGGTGCTGCATTACGTTTTGGTGCGTTCTCCCTTCCTTTTGTTGGTGGTGTCTATGGCTTGAACGCCATGAATAGGTTTGCTTCCGAACAAGTGGCACAAAACACAGCCCTGGATATGGTTAGTGATATGTCCACGCTCGGGGTGACGGGGGACCAGAACAGGGCTTTCTTGAGGAAACTTGCTCAAGAGACAGGTAAAACGTCTATGGGTATGACGCCCATCTACACACAGATGTTAGCCGCCAGCCAAGGAACGGAATTAGAATCAAAGATGCCTAAAATGTTTTCTGGCATCATGAAATACGCTTCCACTATGGGATTGGGGGAAGAGAGTATTAAACGTGCCATGACAGGCTTCCAGCAAATGATTGGTAAGCGAACAATCATGGCCGAAGAGTTGAAGGGGCAGGTGGGTGAACACATCCCAACAGTAATCCCCCTGATGGCTAAAGCCATGGGGGTAGATGTCAAAACTTTGTTCAAAATGATGGCTGATGGGAAGCTAGACCCCATGGAAGCCTTACCAAAGCTGGCAGCATTAATGGAAGAGATGTCTGGTCCAGCGATGGCTAAATACCAACAGTCTCTCCCCTATAAGCAAGGAAGATTCCAAGAGCAACAACAGTTGCTAATGCAAGACATCAATGATAGGGGTGGCGCAGCAGGGCTTTCTTCTATATGGGATACACTTCGACAAGTCATGTCCGACAGTCGGGATGACGCCGAGTGGATTGGTAGGTACTTTGAGAGGGGAGCACATGCGCTAAATGCTGCAATGCTCCTTCCAACAGAGTTAAAACGTTGGTTAAACGGCGAAACAGATGTAAGGAATTTCTGGCAGGATATGTTCGGGGATGCGGATAGCAACCCCGCTGTACAGTCTGCAATGCAGGTGTACAAGGATATGAAGATAGCATTTGATTCACTAAATGAGGCTGGAGATAAATTTCTTAAATCCTTTAATTCAGGGGCTTTCTCTCCTTCATTAACAATGTGGTTGCAAGGGATCATGGAATCCCTGGCATCTTTGGCTAGAATGATGGCTGCCGTTGTTAACGGGGATTTCTCCGGCGTATCTTCTGCTTGGGCGGACTATCAGTCACGTGTAGCCACTCTTGTGTCTGAGAGGGATACAAGGCAGGGTGCAATTAACAGTGTTGTCAATGATTATGGTTCCGTTGATGCTGCCCCAGAGGGAGAGGTAGAAAGGCGGTATCAATCACTAAGCAAAAATCCAGAATCTTTTAATACAACCGAGCCTGTGTATGAACGGCCTACAATTAGTTTTGATGTATTGAGAAACCAAGGGCTAAATGCTTGGGTCAATAATGCTGGTGTTATGACTAATGACTGGCTAAGAGAAAAATTTGGTCTAGAGGCACGGAAGTATCGTGATTCCTCAATTTCTCCTGGCAATGGTCCTGTGCTACCCGGGCCTATTGATATTGGTGGAAGTTCTGTTGACATTACAAACCACAATAACTATAATATTGTCGTGGAAGGAAGTAATTCTGACGAAGCTACCGCTAAGGCTCTTGTTGATGCCCTCAACTCAGCACAACCAACGGTTCCTAAAGTAGTTCAATAAGGAGATAGAATGTCTTTAGCAATTAAATTCGGAGATTATTCTACCCCCAATCAGGACATTCGTGGAATCATCTACCTGGATGCTACAACACAATATGGAAAGAAATTCGGGGGGAGGGTCACCTCCCATCCGATTGAATCTGGTGCTAATGTTTCAGATCACTTCACTGTTCAAAACCCCAAGTTTCAAGTGAATGGGGTGATTTCTGGTGCCGATTTGTCTCCCATCCCCTCTAACATCTTTCTTGAAGATGAAGGGGTGATGAATGCTAATCAACCAGCCCAGGCAGCCACTATTGTAGATTTGAACTCTACACTACGAAAGTTTGTTCCTGATAGCTTAGGACAATTTGTTCCTAGCATGACCCCACAAGTGATTGGTGGGAATACCTCCAGGACAGACTTCAAAGAACAGGTAGAAGCCCTTCTAGAACTCATCATGTCTGGTCTGTATTTCAACGAACAAAGAAACAGATGGGAAAATCGTATGGTGCTAATCACACTGTATGAAACTATTGGTAGTTATCTGGGAAAGAGTAGAGATAATCTGGTATTGACAGACTATAACGTTCGTGAAACTGTTGAGACAGGGAATGGTTTGTTTCTTGAGTTGGCATTTGAACAAGTGAGGTTTGCTACGTCTGAAAAGGCAGAGGCACCAAAGCCAGCCAAGGGATCAGATACTGCGAAAAAAGCAGAGAGTTCCCAAAACAAAGGAACAGCTAAGACAGAGACAATACCTCCGCCTGAAACAGATTATGGCGGGGATATGTGGAATGGCACTGGCCCAGATGACAGAAAGTGGGCCACAACTGAAGCAGAATTGGCAGGATTCTAAGGGGATAATATGGATGAAGAACTAGAACAATACGTTAGCCCCTACACCTACCTCACCCTCCCTCTGTACCAGAATTCAGATTACTACTACATTGTTCCACTAGAAGGGATTGCATACAAGATTCGCCTCTACTACAACGTAAGGATTAAAGTGTGGATGATGGATATTCGTTATGCAGACAACACACCAATCTTTCTTGGAATCAAGGTTATTCCAAATTATCCAATGCTAATAGATCATGAGATGCCTTTTTCTGGCTTCTTTGTTCTATCGAGTGTTGGGAAAGATCAGAATGAAACGATTAGTAATCCGTTTGAAATCTGGAAGTATTACAAGTTGTACTACGGGTATAGGGATTTAGAGCCACAATAAGGAGAGTTGTTTATGCCTAAGTATCTTCGCAACAGGGTGTACTCCCTGATTGTTGGTACAGAAGAAGATGCTATAGAAATAAGTAATCTTCAAATCAAGTTTACAGTGACCAAGACTAGCAATAACAGAGAAAAGAAAAATCAAGCTAGGGTGGAGATTTACAATCTGTCAGAAGAAAGACGAAAGGCTTTAGAAGATAGGTATGTCACTGTACAACTTAAGGTGGGATATGCTGATGCACTAGATCAGGGGGAGGAATTAATCTCCCTTTTTTCTGGTCAAGTGGTGGACCTACAAGTGCAGGATGGGGATGAAGGCTCCTACCGCTCAAAAAGATCAAATACAGATATCATCACCACCCTCACAGTAGATGAATACTTTAAGGAAATGAATGGACGTATCATTTCCAAAACTGTTCCCGCAGGGAAAACTGTCAAAGATGTAGTTCTGGGTGTTGTGGAAGACATGCCTGAAATCACACGGTATGAGATTGCTGGCAAAGGGGTAGAGACAGAGGTGGCGGATGGCTTTCCCATGTCTGGTACCCCAAGACAAATTCTAGATAAACTCACAAGAGCCTACAATATTGAATGGCAAGTGGATCAAAGTGTCCTCTATGTTTCAGATATTGATGGTAGTTTTTCTAAGAGTACAGAGGGTGTTCCCTTAATTGGACAATTCTCTGGCATGATTGAATCCCCACAATTCAAGAGTGAAGACCCTAAGCGTCTGAGGCTCAAAGATGAAAAGCCTGGAAGCAAAGGCAAGTCTAGCAGTAAGAATACAAAACAGAAAAAACAAACCCTCCACTTGAAGATTCTTTTGAATCCTGCTATTACAGCAGGAAGTATCATCAAAGTGGAATATGGGGATATTGATAGTTACTTTAAAGTGGATGAAGTGACACACACTGGAAGTTATGAGGATAGGGATTGGTATTCCAAATTGATCTGTTCAGCCCTTCCTCAGTAAAGGAGAAAGCATGACAAGGCAAGTGTCTCTACAAGAGGTGTTGACAAATGCGATGGATTACCATCTAGCAGATATCTACACAAGCATCCCTGGAGTTGTTGTAGGCATTCATTCTGATCTTTCTGGGATGAGGGTGGATGTACAGCCTTCTGTTGCTATGCGTAACGAGGACGGGGATGAGGTGGTAGATAGGCCAGCCATCATTAATGTCCCCCTACATATGCCTGTCACACAACTAGGGGGATTGACATACCCCATCAAAAAGGGAAATCCTGTTTGGCTGAATTTCAGCATGAGGGGATTGGATGTTTGGAAGAAAGGAAGAGGGGAATCACAAGCCCCCTCAGACTTGCGTAGATTCGATCTAAGCGATTGTATTGCCATCCCCGGTGTATACCCTGCGGGTGTTCCTGTTAATAGTCCTGGAAGCCGTTCTAACAGCCACAGCACAGAGGATGTTGTTCTTGTTCATAATATTGGAACAGGAAATGAGGTGGAGATTAGGCTGAAACCTAGTGGTGATGTAATCATCAATACACCAAAGAACACAATCATCAACGCAGGTGATAGTACCACTATAAATGCAGCGAATTCTGCCACAGTGAACTGTACAGATGCGGAGGTGAATAGTGAAACATTTTCTGTGAATTCAGAGGATGTAGATTTCCAGTGTGATAATTTCAATATCCAAACAGGAACATACACAATGAATGCCACAGAAGAGGCTACAGCCACGGGTGTAATGTCTCATAACGGATCATTCATCCTGAATGGAACGCCTGTCGAGGACCATGACCACGGAGGCATCGCCCCAGGCGGCAGCAGGACCAATCCTTTTGGAACATAAGGAATATTATGGATTTAAAATTAGGAAAAGACAACGATATTCTTTTTGTCAATGGGCAGTGTCCTGTCACCACAGATCGTGCAGAGGTGGTGGCACAGAGATTGCAGATTAGATTCAGAACATTCTATTCGGAGTGGTTTTTGAATGAGGAATACGGCGTCCCCTATCTTGAAAAGATTCTGGGACATAAGAAAGTTACAAAGAATGCTGTAGACATCATCATCCACGATCAAATTAGGGCAGAGAGGGGTGTAGCCTCTATTTCCTTTTTCAAGTCTGCCTATGATAGTGCAAGAAGAACATATCAATGTGAATTTAGGGTGAAGACAGGCTCAGGTGAGGAAACTGAGCCAATTAGATTTTCATTATAACAAGAATTGTAGCCTACATTTAAAGGGAACGAAATGGCAGGAATGACAGAAGAAGGGCTGGTAATTAAGAGACTCCCTGATGTATTGGAGTCTTTAAGGGGGAAGGCTACAACAATCTTTCAGGATTTAGTACAACCGGGGGATACGGTTGACACCAGTGAAAGTAGTACAATTGGCCGATATATTGGATTGATTGCAAATGAAATCAGTGATCTATGGGAAGCATCGGCAGATATTTATTGGGCTTATGACCCCAACAGTGCAGAGGGGGTTGCCCTAGACAATCTTGTAATGCTTGCTGGTATTACAAGACGAGGGGAGGAAGCCACGCAAGCAGACTTATATGTTGAAGGCAATCTGGGAGGAACCATCAACGCAGGGATGCAAGTGAGGTCTTCTTTAACAGGCAACACCTATCGTGTTACACAAGGCACCAAACTATCTGCCAGCGATACATTGGGTGTTGGGATTACAATCACTACGCCAATTACATCAGGCACCTCCACTATCTCATATCGTCCATCCAATTCGGCTGTATATCTGACGTTGAGTGTTACAAGGACAGCGGGAGAATCACAAGACGATTTCTTCAATAAGGTGGTGGATGAAGTGGCAGATAATCATCCCCTACTGACAACATATAAGAGGGATGGAATTCTATTCCTTACTGGTGCTATTGAATTTCAACTGTTTGATTTCACCATCACCACGCCAATTAATGTAGTGAAGGCTTTAGGTAGTGTGGTTGTCACTGGAACAGAGGTGGGTCCAGTGGTTGAGCCTATTAATGTAATCAATCAGATTGCTACACCCTCACTTTCTTGGGATTATGTCTGGAATCCTTTTGCTGCCAATACAGGCAGTTTCAGAGAAACAGACGAGGAATTAAGAATTCGTTTTCGTAACACGAAGTTCCAAAGAGGAACAAACGTTATTGAAGCCCTGTATACAGCCCTGTATGACCTAGATGGTGTACAGGAGGTGTTAATTATTGATAATGATACAGACACTGTAGACGACTATGGCAATCCCGGGCATAGCTTCCTTGTTCTTGTAGATGGTGGTTTGAATAGTAGCATTGCTCAGGCTATTTGGCGCAATCGTCCTGTTGGGATTCAAAGTAATGGAGATGTCTCTGTAAACATTCTAGACAGTTATGGATTCCTTCGTACAGTGAATTTTTCTCGTCCAGAGTATACACCAATCTACATGGATATTGAATTGGAAGAGTTCCCAGATTTTCCTGTTGATGGGCAAGAACAGATTAGAAATAATCTCGTAGAATATATCAACAAATTTGGTATTGGAGAAAGCATTATCTATACAAGGTTGTTCACACCAATCAACGCTGTTCCTGGTCATCAAGTGAATGTCTTGAATGTTGGAACGGATGAGGGTAGTGAAGAATTAACAAATGCTAATGTTGAGTTGGCTTACAATCAACGTCCAATCATTTCTAAAGAAAATATCCGCTTTATCTAAAAGGAGGCTAGGATATGAGTGATCCAAATCTCCTGATTCCTTTCTCAGAAACAGACTATCTTCAGAGTGCCAGAGATAAATACACAATGGCCTTTGAAGACAAATCTGTGTTTGACAAATATATTCAACTATTTGTGGAAGAGATTAAGGAATTACAAACAGCATTTAAGGAACTAAAGCAGCTTCGTACACTTGAAGAAGCCAAAGGAAAGCAACTAGATATTATTGGTGATATCGTGGGACAGCCGCGAGTGCTGATGAATGTTGATTTCTTGGAATTCTTTGGTATGGAGGGAAATCCCCGCAGTAACAGCATGGGGAGCCTGTTTAATAATCAAGGGGGTATCTTCTTTGATTTGAATAACAGAATGCAAGGAAGTGTCACACTGGACGATGAAACCTATCGTATCATGATTCGGGCTAAGATTGCCAAGAACGTGACACATGCTACACCAGAAGAGTTGATGTGGTATATCAATTATGTGTTTGGAACAGACAGCAGTTTTGCTTCTGAATCTCAGGCTGTAGTGATTCTCCTTATTTCAGAAAATCTTACACCACAACAAACAATGCTCCTTTCCTATGTGAATAGGAGTGGAGATTATGATGTGACGCTGTTTCCAAAACCTCTGGGTGTAAATATCTCCTATGGAACATATGATCCAGATAACAGCTTTGCTTTTGATGATGTATCCACCTCCAAGGGATTTGGTGATCTATCCAATTCTTCTGTAGATGGTGGCCTGTTTGCTAACCTTGTTGATGTATAAAAGGGCAATGAATGTTAATTAGTGAAATTAAAGAATTAGATAAATCCTTGCAGGACAACGATGTAATTGAAATGCAAAGTGGATTTAGTTCTTTCCGTGTAAATTTCGCAAGAATTTACTCCTGGATTAAGAACAAACTCAACCTATCTCAGGTGGCGTATACAGGAAAGTTCAGTGATCTGAAGGGTGTTCCATCTCTGCCCACAAAGAGTTACATTGATGGACAAGATGCTGCCGCTATTGAAGCATCCAAGCACTATACAGATGACAGATTGCAATTCAAGGTGGATAGGGAAGTAGGAAAGGGGCTTTCCACCAATGACTTTCGTGATAGTGATGTTACAAAGTTGGGGACTATCCAAACTGGTGCTACAAAGAACGAGACAGATGAATATCTGTTGAATCGTGCCCATCACTACGGTCCTTTGTATATTGATCCAGAAGATATTGAGATTGGTGTTGCTACAACAAGCAAGGCTGGTGTAGTGATTGTTGGAGATAACCTCTCTGTCACACCGGAGGGTGTTCTTAGTGCTGATGTACAAGATTTAGGTGCAGCAGAAATCAAGAGCCTATACGAATCCAACGCAGATACAAACGCTTTCTCTGATGCAGAGAAAGATAAGCTGTCAGGAGTAGCCCCAGAAGCCACTAAAAACGCCTCTGACGCCGATTTGCGTGATAGGGCTACACACACAGGCACCCAAGCAATTAACACCATAGAAGGGCTAGAATCGGCCCTAGAAGGCAAGGCTTCTGTTGGTGATGTAACAGAATTGGAAGAAAGCCTAGCAGATGTAGCCACCTCTGGTGAATATGATGATTTGTCTGGAAAGCCAAATTTGTCTGTGTATGCTACAACCACTTATGTAGATGATTCTATTGGGGCTATTGAATTAGATGCCTCCGAGATTAAATCTCTCTATGAAAGCAATGCTAATACAAACGCCTTCACAGACAGCGAAAAGAATAAGCTAGGTGGGATTGAATCTGGGGCAGAAGTGAATGTCCCCACAAACCTGTCTGCTACAAGAACAGCAAATCAAGTCACCATTACAAATGATAATGGAACAAATGCTGTTATCGGACAAGCTACTAGTACACAAGCTGGAGTTTTGTCCTCTTCTGATAAGGCTAAGATTGATGGCCTATCCGCAGTAGCTTCTACGGGGGATTACGGTGATCTTCTGAATACCCCTGCAAGTGCAGATGATATCCCCGAAGGTAGTGTGAATAAATACATTACACAAGCTGAGAAAGAAAAACTTTCAGGCTTGGAGGGTAGTCATTTCAAGGGACAGTTTGTTTCTCTTTCTGCTTTGAACACAGCATTCCCAACAGCAGATGTGGGGGATTACGCCTATGTTGATCTTGGGGAAGATGAAGCTGTAGTTTCTTATCTGTGGGATGATAGTGACGAACAGTGGACACAAGTGCAGGGTGCTGCTACAGAACTAACACCAGCACAGATTAAATCCCTGTACGAAAGTAACCCAGACACAAATGGGTATACAGATGCAGAGAAAAGCAAACTATCTGGTATCGAGGCTAACGCTACAGAAAATAGTTCTGATGCTTCCCTGAGAGACAGGAGCACACATACAGGGACACAGAGCGCAAGCACTATTACAGGACTTGCTGACGTTGCTACAAGTGGAGATTATGATGACTTGGATAATCTTCCAACATTGTTCTCTGGGAATTATAATGACTTGAGCAATAAGCCAACAATTCCAGATGCACAAGTTAATAGTGATTGGAATGCTACAAATGGTGTGGCTCAGATTCTGAATAAGCCAACATTAGGCTCTGCTGCAAGTGCAGACTCTATAGATTTTGCCACAAGTGCTCAAGGGGCTAAAGCAGATACGGCTATCCAGTCTATCGTTGCTGGGACAAATATCACCGTGGACGATACAGACCCACTCAATCCTGTAGTAAGTGCTACAGGCGGGGGAGGCTCCTCTGGGGATATGCAATCCTCTGTGTATGACCCTAATGGTGTTGAGGCTGATGTTTTTGATATCCTCAATAGCTATATGCCCTACGGGCCTCGTGTTAGTGTTTCCGGGGAATACTACATCCCAACAGTCACTAACCCCACTTCAGGAGAAATCACTGGTGGGTTGAGAACAGATAATACACTTAATGCTCCAACATCTTCCTCTGCACACAATCTTGTTATGCGGGATAGTACGGGGCAGATACAAACAGTGTTAACACCCACTAATGCGGAGCATGTAGCATCTAAGAAATATGTAGATGATGCTGTAGCCAGTGCAGGAGGCGGAGGGGGTGCTAGTGGGCATTCTCTGATCGTTACAGATGATTCCGGTGACATCCTGGTGTCAGATGGCACGGGGCTAACGGGTGTAAATTCTATCCGTAGTGCTGATGCCGGGAATGACAAAGCAATTGGGGACGAATCTGTTGCAATAGGCTACTCATCCTATGCAATTGCCGAGAGGTCCCTGGCTTTGGGTGTAGATTCCTGGGCCGGAACAATGCGTTCAACAGCCGTTGGTGAAAACACCTACATTGATGGGGGGACCCGTACTGTTGCAGTAGGGAGTGGGGCATATTTACAGGATGCCAACAACTCCATTGCCATTGGTGATGGTAGCGGCATTGAAATTGAAGGTTCTGGTTATGGGAGTGTTGGGATAGGGGGCAGTTCTTTTGTTTCGAAGACTCTGGGAACCGCAATTGGTTACTCTTCAGCCGTAGGACACGAAAACTCTGTAGCATTAGGTGCGAACGCAGTCACTACAAAAGTATTTCAAGTGTCTGTTGGAAACCCCGATAGGGAAGAAACTCGGCTTATATCCAACGTCTCTACACCGGTAGACTCTACTGATGCTGCCACTAAAGGATATGTAGACACTGCTATAGCAAACTCTGGCGGGGGTTCTTCAGGATACACCCTTATTTCTAGAGATAATAGTGGTAATATTGCAGAAGTAGCTGACACTGCTTTCTCAGGTAATGGGGTTGTTAGGAGTAGTAATGCCAATCCCTCGGCCACAATAGGAAACAACTCAACAGGCATTGGTAATCTTGCATATGCAAAGTCTGCTAATGGGGTAGCAGTAGGCTATAATGCCGGGATTGAAGTAAACTCCAATGGATCAACGGCAATAGGTTATTATGCAAGAGTTTCTAATGCAAACGGTGTTGCTATAGGAATTAACTCCACGGCGAGTAGTAACTCTTCAGTGTCAATAGGTAGATATGCCGGGGCTTACAACACGAATCCTGTACTCACGGCAAATAAAACTTGTATTGGACCATATAGTTCCAACACCCGAGAAGATACTACACATGAAGTAGCCATAGGTAGACGCACCACAAATGGCGGCACCCTAACACCCACTCTCCTCACAGGTGTGGCCGACCCAGAGCAACCTAATGACGCAGCTAACAAACAATATGTCGATGCCCTCCTATCCCCTGCACAGCGTACAGCAATTAATGCGCTTGTAGCAGGGACATCAACACTGGAAGACTTGATTAACGCCTTACAAGCAACATAATGGGGGAGGCATAAAGCCTCTCCCATTTCAGGGAACAGAATAAAGAAAGGAAAATGAATGGCTTTACAGTTCCGTGATTATTTCTCCTACACTTATTTTTTCTAGGATAAGGTTGGAACGATAAAGAATTGCGTTGGCTACATCACGAACACGTTTCACAACTATACCTCCTATTGCTGTTTCAGATAGGAAAGGATAACACAACAAGAAAGGGAAATCAAGAAGATGCTTTATTCAAAACCACAGATGCTTAATGTTATCTGGTCTTCTGGGGGAGATAAGGTGGCCCCAGATACAGCAAAGTATAATACGGGGTGGCTTGCAGAAATCCCCCCAAGACAGTATTTTAATTTCATTGATTGGAAGCAAGACCAGTGGGCAGCATATTCCAATCAGATTGGTATCCCAGAGTGGGATAATGAAACAGAATATCAAGCAGACAAATCTGTTGTTCAGGGGAGTAACGGGACAATCTACCAATGTCTAGTAACAGGGACTAATTTTGATCCTGTCAGCGACATCTCTAGTAGATGGCGTAGAGTGGCTATTGAAGAAGCCCCTGTGAATGGCCTACAATACATCCGCAGAAACGGGCAATGGCAACAGATTGATAGTAGTGCATTTGCCCCTGCTGTCCACACACATACAATTGCACAGGTGGATGGCCTACAGAATGCTCTCAACAACAAGTTGAATATTACAGGAAGCAACCCGACACTGAATTCCATTACAACAACCATGACCCTGGATTTATCCTCTCCCACAGCATCTACATCTTTTGTCCGGGGAGTGGTGAACGGAGTAAACAACTGGTACGTAGGTAAGGGCAGTGCTTCTAGCGACGATATTGCCCTTAGTTCCTATGTTCACGGAACAAGACTAACCCTACAAACTGATAGGGTGACAACCAATCAAGACATTTATGTGAACACATCACGTGTATGGCATGCGGGGAATTTCAACCCATCCAACTACGCGGCTGCCTCACACACGCACAGTTGGGGACAAATTACAGGGAAACCCTCCACGTTCCCCCCATCAAACCACTCTGCTGCCACAATCACCTCTGGCACACTGAATGGGGCACGTCTTCCAACGGGAATTGGTGGTGTTGGAACATATGCCTTAATGAGTCCAACCTCACAGGGGGCCACCAGAGCAGGTTCTAGTCTGAACTACTGTAACGCCGCAGGCAAGAATTACGGGTCTACAGCATCAGGCACTTGGCGCTGCATGGGACTTACAGCGGGGAACCATGGTGATGATGCACAGGCAGTTTCTCTCTTTGTGAGGATTTCATAATGGCTAAGAAATATGAGTGCAAGAATCCCAAGTATACCGGGGTGAATCAAATCACCCTGGACTACAATCACCCTGTTTTTGGATGGATTCCTTTTCTTGCTTGTCCAGAGGATGTTGAACTCCACGGAAGAGAAATCTATGAGATGGCAAGAAATGGGGAATTTGGTGATGTAGCCCCTCTTGATTACCAAGATAGAATCCGACAAGAAAAGAAAAGTGTACGTAGAAGTAGGGATGCTCTGTTAGAGCAGCTAGATTCGATTGTTCTCCACCCACTTCGTTGGAACAGTTTTTCAGAAGAAGAAAAGGCCGAGGTGGGGGAATATCGTCAACAACTTCTTGATATCCCCCAACAAAAAGGATTTCCGTCTGGTGTTCAATGGCCCACTCTCCCCGAGTGCCTAAAATCCAAGTAGGAAGCATATGATTAAAACATTTTTTGGTGGTGTAGCATCTGTATTGAAGTGGCTGGTGTTTATCCTCATCCTTTGGGTGGGGAAAGCAGCGGCCGTTCTTATTTCCCCTGTCGCTGCTATGTTTGTGGAAACAGATGCACAAGGGAAGCCACAGTTGCAATGGAGATGGGTGGGGACACATGATGCCCCCGCTGATGAGTGGTGGAGAGGGGGCTATTATAAAAAATCCAAGATTGCCCCCTATCTAACACAAGAACTCTATGACAATTCAGTCATCATCCAGTGGCTATGCCGCGTCTGCTGGATTTGTCGTAATCCTGCATACGCTCTAGCCCACAGCTTGGGTTATGACCAGAGAGGAATGGTTATCCATACAGAACGGGATGAAGATGTTTTGTGGGACACAGGCAAGCCTAATTTCTCTTTCTGGTGGGCTACAAATGCTCAAGGCCAGATTGGCTGGATGCTTGAATGGCAGTATTATTTTTACAAGAAGCATTGTCTTGAGGTGTATCTAGGCTGGAAGCTACACAGAAATGATCCAGATAAACGCTGTATGATTGTGGGAAGAATCACACCATTTAAATCCTACGGCTAATAGGAGAATCTTATGGCTATCATTAATTCCTCAAGCATTGCTAAGAGGATGGCAGCATACGGGCTATCTGCTGCTGCTGCCCTTTCCGGTGGCTATCTCCTTATCCCTAATGAAGGGGCTGTCCTTAATTCTTCTAATGAATATGTTGTCTATCTTGATCCTGTAGGCATCCCAACTGCGTGTTGGGGGCTGACAGGGAAAGATATGTATGGGAAACCCTTCAAAAAGGGGAATACATACACAGAACAAGAATGTACAATCATGTTTGTAGATAGGGTGAGACATTTTGAACGCGTAGTAGATAAATATGTTCGTGTCCCCTATGCTTCTGTCTATGAAAAGGCTGCCCTGATTTCTTTTGTCTATAATGTGGGGGAGGGGAATTTCTCCTCCTCCTCTTTGCTAAAAGCACTAAACAAGGGTCAACACGAAGTTGCTTGTGACGGGCTGTTAGCATGGAAATATGCCAAGAAACGGGTGTTGCCGGGGCTAGTCAAGCGTAGAGCAGAAGAAAGACAGTGGTGTCTGGGTGAAGTGCCACAAGATGTTGTAGTGACATTCAACGATATCGTAAAGATGGTGAAAGACACAAAGGAATCCTCATCAGAGGATAAGAAGGAATAAACATGGGCACATTTATTATAAACATCTTAAAGGGTGTTTTTGGTAAAGCACAGACAATCTTAATTATTCTTCTTGTTGGTGTGTGTGCATGGCTCTATTATCAAACATCATCCCTGGAAAAGGAGAGCATCCAGCAATTCAATCAGATTGTGCAGCTATCTGGTGATCTTGCAGAAGAGAGACAACGATCAGGGCATCTTGAAGCCTTGAATCAGCAGATGGATGAAATCATCCAGAAACAGCGTTCCTCTGAATTAGAACTATTAGAAAAAAGAAACGAGATACTAGCACGACTAGAAGAGATAGACAATGCCAACACTACCAAAGATGATCCTGCTGATAGCCTTGACCCTACCCTTATCCGGTTGTTGGACAGCGTTTGCGCCAGTGTCAGGGGAAAAGATTGCCCCAGTCCCAATTCCTGATTCTCTATTCTACTATCCCTGTGATCCTGTAGCCCCTGGGAAGACAAAATCCTCCTTGGCTAGAGCCTATGTAAAGAATACAACTTGCATTGGTGAGTACAAGATTACAATTGATGGTATTAAAGAATATAATGATAAGTTAAAACAACTGAAGAATGGAGAAGAAGGTGGAATGTGATTCAACAAAGCAGACAGCTACACAGCGTCTGAATAAATATCTTGAAAAGTTTGCTGTGTGGGTGGTGGGGATTGTCATCTCCCTCGGGGGATTTGTCTGGAACAAGATGGATACACAAGTGAATCATCTTGAGGAAAAGGTGGCTATCCTGTTCCAAGATAAGGTGAGTAGATCAGAGTTGAAAGAGGAGATGGCCCTCATCAGACAGCATATTGATAGAAATAATGTAGAAATGCTCTCTCGCCAGGAGCAGACAAGAAGTGACATTCTTTCACGTTTGGAGTTAATCCTGAAGTTTACAGGACCAATCAAGAAAGAATAAAGCCTCGTAGAAGCGTTTTAAAGCCCCTACAAGGCCATGAAATAGCCTCCCCTATGGGTAGGTATAGGATAATGATAAGAAGGGCTTAGAAGCCCTCTATTTGCTTATTAGCAAATTTCCCTTTCTTCGTTCCCAAGCCCCTACGCCTTAGCTGGTGTGGGGGCTTTTTCTTTTGGAGAATTAGTTTGTTTTCCTCCGTCAATAGAGGCCAGGAGGCGATGAAGCCTTGCTGCTTTCTCTACAAGCCCCTGGGAGGCTAGTTCTTTTTTCATCATCCCTACAGCATCGGCCCCTTGGGAGAGGAATTCTGCAATCCACCAATCTTCATCACTTGTGGATACAAGCATACACTTGTTGTTTTTATCATACCCGTAGATGTTCATGTGTTGTTCTCCTTGACACGTTGAAAACATCAGTGTACAGTGTGTTCGTCGTAAATGCAATAGGAGAATTTAAATGACTGACAATGATCTGCTTGGCCCCGCCGACATCCAACGTTCTGCTGAGTGTGTTCGCAAGCATTGGCCTATCGAAGCCGACCGGCGGGAGCGCGGGGAGCCTGCATTCTTCATCAATCCGAAGATCATCGACCCTGATGACGGAAAGATTGCTGGCGATATCGACAGGGCGTTGACGTGGAGCCGCGAGGCAACGAGGTCGCATTCGATGGCAGTCTACACCGCCCCACCAGCCAGCCGGACGGTGCCAAATAAAGACCACATTCTGAACATTGCTCGTGAGTGTGGGATTGAAGCCGGTGTTAAGGTGGGGTTTGATGACCTGTACAGATTCACAGAAAAGATTCTCCAAGCATGATGTGTTGTATTTGTGCAACAATGGAAAATAATGCTTGACAAACAGGAAAATATCTGCTAAAATCCTTTTTGTCAAAAACGCCGAAGAAAAGGATATATATATATATTACAATCAGGGAGGGAGGATGGGATACATTCTCTCTTCCTGATTGTGCTAGGGGGATTACAATTAGCTTGACAGGAGGGATGTCTCTGTGTTAGGCTTATGAATGTTTACATTTCTAGGAGGAAAGAATGACAATTGATTTCAGCAAGCCTGTAGAAACTGGTAATGGAGAGGACGTTGTAATCCTATCTACAGATGGCCCTAATGAAGAGTATCCAGTTGTGGGGTATGTTGAGGGAGAACTAGCCATCACCACATGGACAAAGGAGGGTGTACATGCTGTAGACCTTCCATATAGTGGGCGTGATCTACAGCAAGTGGTGTTGAAGAAATATCACATTAATGTGTTTCCCAATCCTAAGTCTCTCACTTTTTGCTCTGGTGATGTTTTTGAGTCTCTTGGGGTAGAGGGGCCTCCCATTCCGGAGGGTTGCATTGCTCGTGTGTTTGTTGATCCTGAAGAAAAGACAATCTGTGTAGAGGCTGTAGTGGGGGGCTATCGTGTTGTGAAAGATGGAACAATCAAGGAAAAGGCTGTTTCCCCTGTTGGGGGAATCATTCCTATTGAGTGGCCCAATGCCTTCCCACCACAACCATATCCTCTCCCGATCTACAATCGTGATATGGCTTATGCACAACAGGAACAAGAGTAAGAGAAATAAATGGGCTATTGGAAAGGAGAAAAAGTGGCAGTAGAAGCAAAAGAGCGTGTAGCAGATGTATTGAAGTATCCCTTCCGTGCATGTGAAGAACGTAATATCCGACAGGAAACTTGTGAACGGTATGGGGTGAGATGTGCCGTCAGCACCTCTGATGGCATCACCCCCATTGCCTACTACTTCCCCTCTTACAACAAGAAGGGGAAACTTGTTGGCTTTATGAAACAGGATGTCACAAAAGATAAGGCAGAGACAGGACACTGGACGGCTATTGGGAGTGTATCCATCAGCAACAAGCTGTTTGGGCAAGATGTGGCAGAAGGGCTAGATCGTTCCAAGAAATCCCTCATTTGTACAGAGGGGCAATGGGATTGTCTGTCTGTGTTCCAGGCAAGCAAAGATCGTCTTGTGGGGACGAAGTATGAGGGATTAGAGCCTCATGTTGTCAGCATTCCTCTTGGAACAGCAAATGCCTCTGAATCTATTCTACAGAATTTTAGTTTTGTGGAGCAATTTGGTGAATTTGTTTGTTTCTTTGATAACGATCATGCTACGCCAAAGGAAAAGAGCAAGGGGATTCTGAAAGGGGAGGAGGCTAAAGAGGCTGTTCTATCAGCTCTTGTTGGTACGAAGGTGAAATTGTTTGAGTTGGTGGTTCCCCTCCCTCACAAGGATGCTTCTGACATGCTACAGGCAGATCAAGGGGATGCTCTTGGACGGCTATTGTTTGATAAGAAGGAGTATTCCCCTGAGAAGATTATAAAATCTTCTGACATCTCCTTAGAAGAACTTTTACAGCCGAAGAAAGAGGGGGTTTATGTAGAGGATTTCCCTGAATTAATGAACAAAATTCATGGATTTAGGACGGGGGAATTGGTTGTCCTCGCCTCACCTTCGGGTTGCGGAAAGAGCACGATTACTTCGCTTTTTGCGTCTCGTTTACGGGAGGCAGGAAAGAAAGTTGGGCTTATGTTTTTGGAAGAGACAAAGCATGAAACATTCCAGCGCATGCTGGCACACTCATTAGGGATCAATTATCTCAAATTTAGAGATAATCCACTGAAATACGCCACAAGAGAAGAAATTGAAGAGGCATACAATGAGATCATTGAAAGTGACTCTTTGGTAATGATGGAACATTTTGGATCACTTCCTGTAGATGAACTTATGGGTAAGATCAGGTACATGCACCAAGTTGAGGGGTGTGATTATATTGTGCTGGATCACCTCAGTCTACTTACAAGCGGGTTACGAGTGGTGGATGAGCGTAGAGAAGTGGATTATGCAATGACTACCCTTGCAGCATATTGCGCCTCTCATGATGTGGGTATCCTAGCAGTTAGTCATATTAATCGTACAGCAGCAGAACAGTTTAAACCCCCAAAGACAAAGGAGGGGGAAGAACCAAAGCCCTATTGGGTACAGGTTACAAAAGAGATGATGCGATCTTCCTCTGCACTTGAGCAATTGTCTTGGATTGTCCTTGGACTAGAACCAAAGGTATATCCTGATCGTTCTCGCGGGGAGGTGAGACTTACTGTACTCAAAAACAGACCTTGGGGGGCACTAGGGGCATGTGACATTTTTCGTTTAGACGATAATACGTGGGATGTAATTTTGGTGGAAGAAAATGAGTTCTAAAACTGTATTTGACAAGATGCACGAGAAAGAGACTCCCCAACTCGGGGAATACATTAAGGAATTGCTTGAATATTCTGACGGTGACTTACGATGGAGAATCAGGTATCCAGAGAATCGTCAAAATAAACGGGCCAACAAGATGTGGGGAGGAAAATCGGCAGGATATATTGACAAATCTGGTTACAAGCGTGTGAGTGTAACATTTCAAGGGAAGCGATATTCTTTGTTGGCACACAGAATTGTTTGGCTTATCTGTACAGGAAATTGGCCCGAAAGGGTGATAGATCACAAGGATAGGAATAGAATGAGCAATGGAATTGAAAACTTAAGAGATGTTCCTAATATCGTAAACAATAAATCCAGGAGTAAGAGTAAGAACAACACCTCTGGAACGCAAGGTGTGCAATTCAATAGAAAGTACCATCCAGGAAGCGATACAAAATATACGGATTACTGGGTTGCTCGCTGGCCTGATGAAAAAGGGAAGCAGCGTGTGAAGCATTTTAGGATTGTCGGTGATGGGAGTGATGCCTACGAAAAGGCATGTGCCTATCGAAAAGATAGGATTTCCGAACTAGGATATTCTCCCACACACGGAGAATGAATTTTAAAGGAGAATACTATGGGAATTTTTACATCAGCACAGGCCATTTATGGTCTCCCCTATAAGGCTCTTGTGGAAGAACTGTCAGACGAGCAGGTTGACGAAATCCACGAAATGTTGGATAATGCTGAGATTGACTATGCCAGTCCCTATTACGACAGTGATAGGGAGGCGTGGATTGTAGGGTATAACATTGTGTGTGAAGGGGGCTATACCCCTGAACAGTGGCAAGAATGTCTGGATGGGGCTATAGAGTGTTGGGAAAACATCTATCCAGAGATTATTGCAGGAATTTTTATCACACCAGATGTAAATTAAAGGAGAAGAAATGAGTGAAGGTTGGGTGTGGGATATTGAGGCAAACGGGTTGTTGGATGCTACTACAGTAGACTACACCGCCTCACCCTACAAGCTGAAAAACGATTTCAAGATGCACTGCATTGTAGTGGTGGATAAAACTACAAAACAAGTGTATGCCTTCTACGATGGCCCTAAATACATCTTGGACGGTAGGGAATACAAGGAAGTGATTGGTGGTGTAGAATACACCCTAGAATTCTATGCCGAAGTGGAGTATACGCACCTCCCATTGAAGGACTTCCCTGCCTGGGTGGAAGCCAACTGCACACACAAAACTATTATTGCCCACAATCAGATTTCATACGACCTGCTTGCCTGCAAGGCTTACTTTGGGATGCCTTACACCATTGAGGAGGATTCATGGTGTGGTAATCCTGTAGATTTTGTAGATACACTTGTGCTATCTAAAACACTTAATCCTGATCGTTTTGGTGGGCATAGTCTTGATGTACTGTCCTCAAGTCTGGCCGTTAGGAAGGTGAATTTTAGGCCACACTTGAAGGGGCAGGATAAGTTTAAGCATTTTGCAGCAGACATGCTCTACTACAACATCTACGATTGTTTGTCAAACCTGGAAGTGTACAACTTTCTGCAACAAGAGGCTTCAGGCTGGAAGTGGGACGATGCTGTTTCCCTGGAGAAATCCGTGGCAGACATCATCACACGCCAGTCTCACAGGGGTTTTGCTTTTAACAAAGACTTGGCAGAAGAATCTATCCGGGAGTTGGATGCTTTGCTAGAGGAGCGTCGTTTACGTGTAGAGCCTCTTCTTCCAAAGAAGAAGGCCACACAGGCATTTATGAAAGAGTACATCCCACCAAAGATTCAATTTAAAAAAGATGGATCACACAGCAGTCATCTTATCAAGTGGGTGGAAAAACACGGTGGTAGTTTTGTTGATGATAGGCACGTAGATGTGTTGGGGGAGATTCGTGAGTTGCCGTTGGCGCTAGAACCGCTAGTGACCGAGGTTGAAGCTACGATTGATGACAGCACCCACATCAAGGAGTGGTTGGTGGGTCTGGGATGGAATCCTTCAGAATGGAAGGAAAAAGACCTGTCCGTAGATACAAAGAAACAGAAGTTGTCTCCCGAGAAATTTGAAGCCGCCGTAGATCGTTATGTAGCACAAACCCTCGAGTCTTCCTTCTGTACGTCTCGTTGTGAATATCTAGGGGTGAGTCCTAAAAAGTTGAAAGACAAGTTGATGTCCTTTAAACCAGGAAAGCCGGTGCGTGTACAGACAAATCCTACGTTCACTGTAGGCCAGGAAAAAGAGTTGTGTCCTGATCTTGAACGTGTATCGGAATCTTTTCCCTACGTACGGGATGTAGTGGAATATCTCACCTACAAACACCGCAGGAACAGTATTTTGGGTGGGGGCGTGTCCTGGGATGACGAGGATGAGGCGGAAAAGGGGTATATGGCTTCTGTAAGGGAGGATGGCCGTATTCCTACGCCAGCAGACACCTGTGGTGCAGCCACATCAAGAATGAAACATAAGGTGGTAGCTAACATCCCTCGTGTCACTTCTTTGTACGGACATAACATGAGGGCTTTGTTTGGGGTAGATGAGGGCTTTTTTCAGATCGGATATGACTTTGACTCTTTGGAAGCACGGGAAGAGGCACACTATTGCTGGAAGTACGAATCATCCCCGAGGGAATATTGTGATTCACTGTTAAAAGAAAAACCTTATGATGTTCATACGAGCACGGCTAAGAAGATATCCCGTATCATCAGGAAGGAATTTTCTCGTGGCCCCGCTAAGGCGGTGAAATACGCTTGTCTGCCTTTGCATACAAAGGTGCTAACTGTAGAAGGGTGGAAGGAGTACGCCGATATTGTAGAAGGCGAGGAAGTTTTAACCTTTAACAGCGAAACAGGGGTTGTTGAAAGGGATGTTGTGACAAAGAAACACTTTTTCACAGACAAAGAAGTGTTTAAGTTCTCCAACAAATTTGATAGTTTTCAGTGTACAGAAGATCACAGGTGGTATGGCTGGAGACGTAGCTCACTAAAAAATAAACCTAGAGAAAAGGTTTATGGCTTTTTTAATGCGGAGGATTTGACGACAGAGCACAATATTGTACTGACTGCACCCTATAAAGGTGGAGACTCTCCTGTCACGAAAGAAGAAGCCTTTTTTATGGGATTGCTGTTGTCTGATGGTTACTATGCTTGGTCTAAGAAGTCAGAAACCACTTCCAGTTCTTTCGGGAAAAGGAAAGAGATTCGGATGGTTTTGGCACAGGCAGAACACAAGTCGTGGCGGGAGGTGGAGTCTGCTTTGAACAACCTGGGTTTAGACTACTGGAAAGGAGAGAATAACTCGAACAATAACAGGGTGTTTCTTTATTCTGTCAAATCTGCATCAGCAAGACCTTTTATAGATCGTGTTGTTGGCTGTAGGTTGGATAAACATGATGTAGATTGGGTGAAGTGGGTGGTTTCCTTGACAAGAGAATCCTTAGAAGCCTTCTATGAGGGTTTCTATCTTGGGGACGGGGAGATGAAAAATCGCCATAAAGCAGAGGCCATCACCCAGAATGAAGGGAAGATATTTGATGCTGTAGTAACCGCAGCCCAACTTCTGGGTAGAGGCAGAATCACATTCAACTCTAAGGGAGAAGGAGAAAAATGCAAAGTCATCCGTACACAAAAGAGGAAACATATTACTTGTCAAGAGTTGAAGAAGGAATCAATGGGCATCCAAGATACTTTTTGTCTCACTACCAACAACGGTACATTTGTTATTTGGCAAGATGATTTTGTTGGCATCACTGGAAACTGTACCTATGGGGCGCAGGCATCAAAGGTTGCTAAGACTATCGGGGCAGATTTAAAGACAGGAGAAATTGTTTTTAATGCTTTCTGGGAGGCAGCAAAGCCTCTTGCAGATTTGAAGGAAAAGTTGAAGCAATATTGGGAAGGTGTTGGGAAAAAGAAATTTATTCTTGGTTTGGATGGACGTAAAGTTCCTACCCGATCTTCCCATGCTATCCTAAACAGTTTGTTCCAGAGTGCAGGCGTTATTTGTGCTAAACGTGCTATGGTGATTCATGATAAGTTGCTTAAAAACAACAATCTTGCTGTTGACTTTTTTGTTGATGACTGGAAGAATAAGGTTTTTGCACAACAACTCATAGCCTACCACGATGAGGCACAGATGGAAGTGAGTAGGAGTCTTGTCCAATTCAAGATGTTTGAAACGAAAGATCAGGCACAGGAATTTAAGGATGCACAAAATGTAGTCTGGTCTGATATCAGTGAAAGCCCTAGAGGAGGGTACTATGTTGCTTACAGTCTGCCAGGGGCACTTGCCGCACAAGCCGTACATGAGGCTGGAAGGTACTACAAACTGAATGTGGACTTGACAGCAGGATACATTGTCAATAAGGATTGGGCTGGATGCCATTAATACAATGTTGCATTTCAACAACATAAATTTCCCTTGACAAACACAAAATTCTTCTGTAGAATTCTGTTCATACACTTAACAAAGGAGAGAACATGAAAATCACCTTCAAAGAAAACACCGAAGAAAAGCCTCTTCCTCCGTTTGACTATGGAACTGTGTGGAAGGTAAGAGGTTGGCTTGATGACCTCTATGTTGCATCACACGGAGGGAGAAGTGGGGGTTTACACGTTAAAATCCTTGTAAATATTACAGGAAACTTTGGTGGCTTCTTTGATGACCCCCATAACTGTTGGGAATTATGGGATAAGGGGAATCTGGAATATGTTGGAAAAATTTCTGAGATTGTTGTAGAAAAGGCTTGACAAATCAGAAAACATGCTGTACAATGTTGTTCATTAAGGAAGGGATAGACGTATCCTAAAGTCCTCGGGAGTGTGGTAGGCTGAGGAAGAACAGAAATGTTTTTCATGCCCAAATTTTCCACAACGGGGCACAGATTTCAACTAGAAAGGAGAAGTAGATGGCTAAAAAGAAATACGATGTTCTCGTTCCTATTTATCGTGAGGCAGGGACCGATAAGCGTGGTAAGATGGAATGGTATGTTTCGTGGAAGAAGGTGGGAAAGGCAGATTCAATGCGTGAAGCAAAGAAGATTGTGAAACACCCTGTTCTTTCACTGGCAGAGTAGATTTCCGAGGCGTAGCAAATTTCCTATCTCCAAGTTAAAGGTGCCTGTGGCTACGTCCGGGCTAGAGTAGGGCTGATCGAATTTGAGTCCCGAGTGGGTGCAAAGCCTACATTACTGAGTGTTTATTGCCGGTGCGAGGCAGAATGGATATGAGTCATTGTGGGGTTTATATTAGTAGGCTTTGAAAGTAAATATGAAGGGAGAGAATAAGAATTTAAGGGAAATACCTAAGCATAAATTTAGGCGCGACAAGAATGGCTATTTCTACGCCTATGCACCATACCACACCCTGGCAAATAAGGCAGGAAAGGTGTATGAACATAGGTATGTGGTGTGGTTGCATAATCCAGATTTTGATAGAAGCCTTCATGTCCACCACAAAGATGAAGACCGGAGCAACAATTCCTACGAAAATTTGGAATTGCTTTCCTGCGAGGATCATGCTAGGAAACACCTTAGAGAAAGGATAGAAAATGGTTCAGTAGTGGTGAATGGGGTTGTATCTAAACGTGCAAGGTGGGAAGTATTTTTGTGTCCTGTATGTTTTAGTATTTTCTTTGCAGCAGAGGGTAAGAGATTGAAAAATCTACAAGGAACGGTTTGCTGTTCTTCTGAGTGCTCACATAAACTTGTAATGAAGTTTAACCCCACAAAAGAAGAATTACAAAACCTTGTGTGGGAAATGCCGACTGTGGAGGTTGCAAAAATCTATGGTGTTTCAGACAAGGCCGTGGAAAAGAGATGTAAAAAGTTTGGTATCAATAAACCCCCTAGAGGGTATTGGGCCAAGGTAAAAAGTTCTAATGCCGCCTGTTCCCCTCACGAGTCTTCTAAACTTGAGGCATAAAAGCAGAGGGGTGGAGCCGTGATGTTCGATTCATCCAGGCGGTGCCATGCAGGTAAAGTGTTTATGGATACACACTAGTCTTCCAAACTAGAATAGTCAGATCGTTACTGACTACCTGCTCCAAGATTTTATGCTACCGTAATTAAATTGGTTATAATAGCCTCCTTATAAGGGGCCTTTCCGGGATCGTTCCCCGGCGGTAGTACCACAGTTTATTATATTTTCATTGCCCATTGGGCTAATTTTGTTAAAGGAGAAGTAAATGAGCAACACTGTTAACATGAATGATATCCCCAACATCTACCGCTATGTTCTGCAAAGCAAGGATTCGGGGCACATCCACAATCAGATTTTCAACACCCGCCAAGAAGCACGAGAATTCAAGAATGAGAACCAGCGTATCATTCAACTGGCTCCTGTCAAGGTGGTGCGATAATGCTGGACACCACGAAGGTATCCAGCCGTCTCCGTCAGCTAGTAGAGGCAAGCATCATCTTTCTGTCTTGTCTGTGGGTGGTGTTGAGTCCATGCGTTTTCTTTGTGGCTACAACGGCTACAGCCCTCAACTACTACATGGCTGGTCAGTCTATTATGTTGGCTGTCTGGGGTGGTATTGTGGGAAGTACGGTGTCCTTTGGTGTCCTCCTGGTTGTGGGGCTCCTGCTAGGATACATCATCAACAAATTTAACATTGGGGATTCATTTAAAGAAGAGTCTCCCGTTCTAGGTATTTAAGGAGATAATATGGCAGTAACAAAAGTACAAGACCCCATCAATGATGTGGAACTAACCATGGTGGAGGGTGTGGTAGACCAGATTTCTTTTAAGGAGATTTCTGGTGGTCCAGATCGGTATGGTAACACTCATCGGGCAGGCGTTCGTATTGGTGATGATTGGGTGAATAACATCAACATCAAAGTGAAGGATGGTAATAGCCCTGAAATTCGTTTTAATGCTGGTAGCCAGTCCAGCCCTGATTGGGTGAGTCTGGCTGTTGGTGATAAAGTGAAGATTGTTGTTCAAGAGTCTGAATACAACGGCAAGGTTTATTTTAATGCTGGTGTAAGCAAGATCAAGCTAGTGAAGAAGGGTGAAGGCGTTGCCACAAAGACCACTTCAAGTGGTAGTGTCAAGGAGTCTTATAAGCCTTTTGATAGTAGTGGTATCGAAGTGGGTCATGCAATCAATGGTGCCCTATATCTAGCCCGGAACGGTGTGATTCACTTCACCGATGAATCCGTCGCTGAGGGCGCTAAGGTGGTACACAACATTTCTATGTCTCTAAAAGCCGAGTATGCAGCAAAGAATACGGGCATGTCTGAGAAGGATGTTGGAAGTATGGTAGGGCATGCTGTACTGAATGCTTGTCGTGATGCTGATGCTGTTGACGGTATTGAAACCTTGGCCCGAGATATCCTTGACAATGTTGTTCCTGTTGTAGCAGAATTTGTCAAGGCATCTAAGGCAGAATCTAAGGAAGAAAAGCCAGCAGCAAAGAAGACTCCTGCTAAGAAAACCCCGGCTAAAAAGACAACGACAAAGAAAGAGCCTGTAAAGGAAGCAACGCCAGAGGCTGTGGACGATGCTGACATCCCCGAGGGTGCCTTTATTGATGATGAGGATTCAATCCCGTTCTGATAAGTGATTGATTTATAAGGAGATTATCATGAATCTTTGGTTTAAGAAAGTGGGAATTGGCGTAGCCACATTCATTCTTCTTTGTTCTTTTCAAACCAGTGTGGCTAGAGAACAGCCTAGAGATTATGATGACCTCCTTATTTCTGAGGTGGAGGATATGAGTTTTTCTGAGTGGTGGCATTACCTTGTACAGATTGCATCAGAAGAGGGGGAATATGTTGATAGCAATGATAAGGACTACTTCCGAATCAACTAC
>Ga0206101_1000063_pt1 | contig 39517 bp, 32 predicted proteins | sample 1B0metagenome_FD_148613 | JGI IMG/M metagenome (GOLD analysis project Ga0206101, IMG submission 148613) | Enriched microbial communities from leaf-cutter ant dump, University of Wisconsin, Madison, United States - 1B0 | ecosystem: Environmental > Terrestrial > Nest > Insects nest > Nest dump... | reverse complement strand
AAATACCGTCGGCCGGCGAAAAATCGTCGTCATACTTGCGCGTCAGATCGAACTGGCGCAGGTCGAAAGCGCTGTAATCGGCTTTTTTGTTATCGTCGTCTGCGGTCATGGTCAGCCATCCTCCGCTTTCGGCGGCGCGGTGAAAGCGCCTGTTTGCAGCTTGCGGATAATCTCGTCACGCGGGCCCGCCGCGACGATGCGGCCGCGGTCCATCAGGATCAATTTGTCGACGAGCCCCAGCACGGCGCTTTTATGTGTGACCAGCAAAATGGTTTTGCCTTTGATCAGCTCTTTCAAATGGCCGTAGAGGCGGCGTTCGGAACCGGGATCGATGGAGGCCGTCGGCTCGTCCAGCAGCAAAATGGGCGGATCGTACAAAAGCGCGCGGGCAATCGCGATCGCCTGGCGCTGGCCGCCGGAAAGGCTTTCGCCGCGCTCGCCCACCTGCGTGTCGAGACCCGCTTCGGAATCGCGCAGAAAGTTCATCACCCCCGCCATTTCCGCCGCGCGGATCACGGCGCTGTCGGGTACGGATTCATGGCCGAGCGTGATATTCTCCCGTACCGTGCCGAAGAAAAGATAGGGCGTTTGCTGCACCACGCCGATATTGCGGCGCAGGTCGGCGGGATCCAGCTGGCGCACGTCCACGCCGTCAATCTGCACGGAGCCGCTTTCGGGCTGGTAGAGGTTGAGGATCAGGCGCTCGATCGTCGTCTTGCCGGAACCGACGGCGCCGATGATCCCCACATGCTCGCCCGGCGCGACGCTGAAGGAGATATTGTTCAGCGCCGGCGTTTTTTGCTCGGGGTAGCGGAAAACGACGTCCCTGAAATCGATCTGCCCTTTCATCACCGGCATGGAAATAAATGTCTGGCCCGACGGGCGCTCCACGGGCGCGCGCATCAGCTCGTTCAGGCGCACCAGCGATTCCTTGGATTGGCTGAACTTGGTCAAAATCGCGGCGACGGAGGCCAGCGGCGCCATGGCGCGGCCCGACAAAATGACCGCCGCGATCAGCGCGCCCATGGTGATATCGCCTTCGCCGATCAGATAGGTGCCGTAGATGACCATACCGACGGAGGTCAGCCCCGCCGCGAGCCCCGCGACGTTCAGCCCGAAAGCCGAAATCGTGCGCGCCTTTACATGTGTGCGGGATGTGATTTCGTTCAGCTCTTCCCATTTGCGCTGCATATGGCCTTCGGCGGCCTGCGCCTTGATGGTTTCAAGGCCGCTGAGGGTTTCGAAAATCAGCGCGCTTTTGAACGCGCCCTCGCGCATGGATTCCTTGACGACTTTATCAAGCGGTTTTTGCAGCATGATGCCGACGCCGATCACGATCGGCACCAGCACGGCGGGCACGATCGCCACCGGCCCCGCGATCATCCAGATCAGCAAAATGAAAAGAATGATAAACGGGAAATCGATCACCGCAATGATGGTGGCGGAGGTAAAGAAATCCCGCAAGGTTTCGAATTCCTTGAGGTTTGCGGCATGCACGCCGACGCTGGGCGGGCGGGAAGCCATTTTCATGGCCAGCATTTGCTCGAAAATGCGCGCGGCGATGGTATTGTCCGCCTTGCGCCCCGCCGTATCAACAAAATGAGACCGCAGGTTTTTCAAAAGAAAATCGAAAAGATAGGCGATCGTCACCCCGATCGCGAGCACCCAGAGCGTCGGATAGGCCGCATTGGGGATGACGCGGTCGTAAACGTTCATCGTGAACAGCGGGCTGGCAACAGCCAGGAGGTTCACGACGACGGCCGCGAGCATGACTTCGTAATAAATCTTTTTATGCCGCCAGATCGCACCCCAGAACCAGTCGCGCCCGGTCTCGATTTCGGCAGGCCCCGCCCGGCGGTCGAGATTGCCCCGCGGCCGCACGAAAAAAGCATAGCCCTTGTAGCGCATCTGCAATTCCGCCGGCGATATTTCCGTGACCGTATCCGGCGTTTCGGGGAAGGTCAGCGCCACGCCCTTTTTGGTGCGCCCGTGCAAAATGCAGGCTTCGTTGTTTTTCAGCACCACGATACAGGGCAGGTTCGGGCTGGCGACAAGGTCTTTCAACGGGCGGCGCACCATGCGCGCCGTCATGTTGATGCGGTCGGCCGCGCGGACAAAGGCCGCGGGGGAAGCCATTTGCTCCCCGTGCAACGGCAGGCCGGATGACAGCGCCACCGCCGTCGTGCGGCGGCCGTAGGTCGCCGCCAGAACGGCCAGGCATTCCATGAGCGGATCGTCGAGCGACAGGCGCTCGGCCTCCAGCGGCCAGGCGGCGCCGTCGTCCTCGGCCTCGGGTGCGGCTTTATCCGCATCCTTCTTGCCCGCATTCTGGGCGGCAGATGCGGAAAAGCCGCCCGCGGCGTCCTTGGCCGGAGCGGCTTTTTCCGATGTTGTATCCGGCGCCGTGTCCGCCGCAACGGCGGAAGCTTTACCGGCTTCTGAATTTTGGTTGTCCGTCACCAAAGCCTTAACGTTCCCCTGCGCCGGCTGGCCGGCGTCTTACTCCATATTCACTTTTGCTTCGCGGGGTTTTGCAACGCCCAGCGTGTTCAGCAATTCGCCTTTCAAAGCCAGAACGCGGAAAACAGCGAACATTTCGGTGTAAAGCGCGTTGACGTGGCTGGAGCGGGAAACGAACAATTCGTTCTGGGAGTCCAGAACATCCAGCAGCGTGCGGCGGTCAAGGCTGAACTGGTCGAGATAGACGTTCACGACTTTTTCGTTCGCATTGGCCTGTTCCAGGAACTGTTGCGCGCGCTCGGCGGCGGCCAGCATGCCGGCCCAGGTGTCGCGCACGTCTTTTTCAACCTGACGCGCGGCATCGGCACGGCGCTCTTTGGAAACGGCATGGCGGTGCATGAATTCGCGCTGGCGAGCCTGATCGCCGCCGCCGCGGTAGAGGTTCCAGCGCATGACGGCCAGCACGGACTGGCGGTTGTCGTCGCCTTCGATACCGTCGAGATCGTTACCGACCGTGGCATTCGCCTGCAACTCGACCGTCGGGTAAAGCGTGGAGCCGGAGCCTTCGAATTCGGCCTGCGCGACCTTGATATCGGATTCATAAACGGCCAGCGTCGGGCTTTGCGTCACGGCCTGACGCACCGCATCTTCCACGCCTGCCGGCAGGCGGTCGCGCGGAATCTCCGGGAAGGCCATGCTGCCGGGCATATCGCCGACTTTCTGGATAAACAGCGCCTCTGCCTCGCGCAGCGCCTGTTCGGTGGAGGACGCCGTTGCGCGCGCCTGCGCCTGACGGGCCAGCGCCTGCGATACGTCGCCTTCCGTCACCGTGCCGGCTTGCGCGCCGGTGCGGATGGTTTCAAGAATTTTAATGTGATCTTCGACGTTCGCGCGGGAAATCGCGAGCAGGTCGCGCTGACGCAGAACTTCGAGATAGGCCTCGACGACATCAAGACCGATGAATTCGGCGACTTCGCCAACACGGTGCGCGGTGGATTCAACGCGCGCTTTCTGGCGGTTGATCTCGCTGATCGTGCCCTGCCCGTCGAAAAGCAGTTGCGTCAGGGTCAGGGACGCGCGGTTGCGCCACAGGTTTTCATCGTTGATCGTGGGAGAATCCGTGCGCTCCCATCCGCTCTCGGCCAGAAGGTCGACGGAGGGTTTGTACAAAGCCCGGGCCTGCGCCAGCTCTTCGCGGGTTGCGAGGCTATCGTTCGCCACGACACCGTAGAAAGGATGGGTCAGAACGCCTTTTGCAACCGCATCTTGCAGCGTGAGGTTATTGTCTTCACCGGATGCGAGCGCGACAGCGGAAAGCGATACGCTGAAAAGAGAGGCTGCGCACAATGCAATAAGTTTGTTCTTCATAGTCAGGCCCTTTTATACAGTACGGAAACGATTGATCGGATTATATGCAAATGAGGCTGCGGAGAAAATCCGCAGCCTCATGCTTACACGATTACGAATGGTTACGCAATCAAATTACCGTTAGTTGTCAAGGTATCAAGGTCGACACTGACCCCTTCCAGCACCGCGATGGTCTGGAAGTGCGCTCCCGTGCCCGTGACATCAACTTGAACAATCGTATCGGTGCCACTACCGACAACATTGACATAATTCGTCAAAGCTTCCGTCAGCGGATCGAAGCCGGAAAGGATATTGCTGATATCCAGAATATCGCCTTCCGCAATGCTGAAGTCCTTGATGGTATCCACGCCTTCGTTGCCGTCCATAAAGACAAAGCTGTCGGCACCGGATCCGCCGTAGAGCACGTCGTCACCCAGGCCGCCATAGATCACATCATCGCCTTCCTGGCCGAAGATGATATCGTCGCCGGCGCCGCCGTAGATGACGTCATCGCCGCCGCCGCGGGTGCTGTTGCCGGAACCGGAGGATTCGGCCGCGAGTTCTTCCGCATGGGCACGAATGTACAAGATCGTGTCCGCGCGGCTCCAGATCGGCGCGTCTGCGCTGGCCCCCGCTTCAAGCGCGGCAAAGACTTCCCAGCCGGAACCCGGCGGCAGGTCGATGCCGTAGGCGGTGGCAAGACTGTCGGTATTGACCGCATCGCCGAAGATCAGGTCATTGCCGTCACCGCCGACCAGCGTATCGCTGCCCACGTCGCTCAACTGGTTCAGCGGGCTTGCGCCTGCGAGTGCCGCCGAGAGATCGTTCGGATCGTCGATGTTCAGCGAGATTCCATTGCTGTCGATCTCGTTGATGTTGCCGATCTTGGAGCCGATGTTAATCCCGACGCCGATCACTTCCGTGCTGAGCGCCTTCAGAATGTCGATCTCAGGCGTGCCGTCGGTGCCGCGGATCTGGTTCATGGATTCGTTTTCGGAACCCGATGCCGCAGAGTTGGTGTTGGACACATAACGGTTCGGTTCGCCGTCACTGACGAAGTACGTATATGTTTCCGCGCCGGAGATCGGTTGACTGCCTTGCAGCCAGCCGATGGCCGCCTGCAGCGCGGATTCGTAGTTGGTGTAACCGCCCGAGTTGCTCATGTTGTTGATGAAGTTGATGGAGCTGTTAAAGCCCGCATCGGTGGAAACTTCGAACGTCCCGCTGGAAAGCGCGGTCGTGGAGAACGGCACGATATGCACCTTCACATCCCCGCCGTTATAGTCGTGGAAGTCCGAGATGAGGTTTTTAACGGCTTTCATCAGCAAGGAGTATTTGGAATTCGCATCCGTTTTGGAGCCCATGCTGCCGCTGATGTCGAGCACCAGGACGATGTTATAGTCTTTTTCCTGGTTGATCTGGGAAGAACCGCCGACGTCGCCGATCAGGATGTCGCTGGCCTTGCCGCCCGTGATCACGCCGGAACCATCGCCCACTTCGTACGGCACGGCAGAAGTGGAAGTATCGTCCACGTTCTCGCCGACAATCAGGGTCGGTTCCAGGCCTTTCAGGTGGAGGATCGCCGTATCGCTGTCGCCGTCACCGTCCGTCAGGGTATAGGTGAATTCGTCAGACGGCAGTTCTTCCGTACCATATTGCGTCGTCACATTGTTCAACATGAAGGAAACGGACGGGTTGCCCGGCTTGTTGAAGACGTCCACGCTGTCGATCTTCTGGCCGCCGAAGTCGGCGCTGTCGATCTCGATCTCCCACAGGTGGTTCGCCGGCGCCGGATTCGGCACGTAATGCGTGACCTCCACCGGAGAAGACGCGCCGTCCAGATAAACCAGCAAGGTCAGCGGATGGCCGACGTTATTGGAGCCGATATCCGCCAGCGTCAGCACGATTTTGCTCGACGGCATGTCGGGGTTGATGTTCAAAATCTCGCCCGCGGGCCAGACTTTGTTATCGCCGCTGCCGTTGCTGCCGATACCGATGCCGGCACCTTCGCCCACGTCATGCCATTTCAGATCGCCCAGACCGGAAACGGGCGAACCGGATGCCGGCGGCTTGATCGAAACGGTGATGCCGTTTTTGCTGATGCTGGTCTGGTTGCCGGCAACATCCGCCGGCGTGGGATTCAGGGAGGAAGCCGTCAGGCCGCCGCCGATCGCACTGCCGCCGAACAGCGTGTAGGTATAGCTGCCGTCCGCCGCGATTTTCAGAGTGCCATAGGCGCCGTCTATTTCGGCATAACCCGTCGTCGGGACATCCACCGTCGTCGTGCCGAAGGAAACCTTCGTCACCGTATTGGTATCGTCCTGGCTGAGGTTGTCCGCCGCGCCCGGGCCGCCGTTCAGGCCGGTAATCACGTTACCGTCCGTCGAACCGGCTGCCGTATCGTAGCTGTTGTAATCGTCATGGGCGGTAACGCCGTCGTCATATACCTTGACCGTCAGGGTCGTGGTATCGGTATCCCCGTCGCTGTCGGTGGCGGTAATGCCGAACTTCAGGCTGATCACGTCGTTCGGGTTGGCCTTGTTGGCATGATCCAGCGTGCCGATCAGGTTAAAGGTATAGGCGCCGTTCGGCTGGACCGCGAGGGTGAAGATCGTCTCCCCGCCCGCTTTACCGACGTAAGTATTGCCGACCAGCGTGACATCCACCGGACGCCCTTCGGACGTCAGCGCGCCGCCGGCAACGGAGCCTGAATAGCCAAAAGTGGCTTCGCCCGTCGCGGAGAACGTGCCCGGACCGTCGTTGAAGAAGTCCGCCTGAATCGTGCCGCCGGTGGAAACCGTGCCGGAGGCCAGGTCGGTCTCGTCCACGGATTTTTCCGCAGGTTTCACGATTTCCGGCGTGTAATCCGGCGTATAGCCCTTGAAATCAAGGATCGCCGTATCGTTGTCGCCGTCACCGTCCGTCAGCGTATAGACGAATTGGTCCTGCGGCTCTTCGGTGCCTGGAATGACGGCATCGTTCACGACCAGGTCGAAGATGAAATCTTCGTAGTCGGTATCGCCGAGATTCGGCAGGTCTTCAAAGCCGATGCGCAGCGTATCGGTATCCCCGGCCGTATCCGCGCCGGAGAGGGTATGGATTTGACCGTCGGGGTTGATGCTGCCGTCATCGCCGCGCAGCGTTGTGTGATACACGGGGCCGGACAGCGTGGTCTGCACACCGCTGGCATCCGTGTAGATCAGCGCAATGTCCGCCGCGTTGTCATTGACGGTCGCGGGCTGGCCCGTCGCCGTATTGACAAAGGACAGCGTGCCCGTGCTGAAATCAATGCCGGCATAGCCGCCGTTGTGACTGTAACCGTCGGCAATGATGAAGAAGCCGAGCTGACCGCCGCCCGCGGGGATGTCGAACGTCGCCGTATCGCCTGCGGAGAGCGCATTGCCGTTGGTGAACAGAATGTTCGCCGCGCTGATGACGCCCGTGGCGGGATCCACGACATAGGAGCCCATGGTGTTCGAATAGCTCGCGCCTTCGCTGACAAAGGTAACGGTCGCCGACGTGCCGTGGCCGACCGTCACGTCGGATCCCAGAACGCCCAGCGCTTCCGTACCGGCGTACTTCACGCCTTCCGCAAGGTCGGGGAATTCGATGCTGCCGTCAAAGTCGTGTTCCAGCGTGACCGTACCCGTACCCGCGCCCGGGAAGAGCGTATAGGTATAGGAACCGTCGGAGAAGATTTTGAGCGTGCCGTAGTCGCCGTCGATCGTCGCGAAACCGCCCTCGGGCACCTCCACTTCGGTCGTGCCGAAGGCAATCTTCGTCACCGTATTGGCATCGTCCTGGCTGAGGTTGTCCGCCGCACCCGGGCCGCCGTTCAGGCCGGTAATCACGTTACCGGATGCGCCGCCGTCCTCGGTGTTATAGGTGTTGTGGTCGTCAAAGGCCTCGACGCCGTCATCCAGCACCTTGATCGTCAGGGTCGTGGTATCGGTATCCCCATCGCTGTCGGTGGCGGTAATGCCGAACTGCAGATTGATCGCATCGTTCGGATCGCTGCCGTCCGCGTGATCCAGCGTGCCGATGAGGTTGAAGGTATAGGCGCCCGACGGCAGAACGGTCAGCGTAAAGACCGTCGCCCCGTTGGCCGTACCCGTATAGGTATTGCCGGACAGGGTGACCGTTACCGGATGCCCTTCGGACGTCAGCGCGCCGCCGGCAACGGAGCCGGAATAACCAAAGGCGGATTCACCCGTGGGCGTGATTGTGCCCGGCGCATCGCGGAAGAAGTCGGCGTTGATCGTGCCGCTGACGGAAACCGCGCCTGCGTCGAAATCCGTTTCGTCCACGGTTTTCACGTCCGGATCGACAATGACCGGCGCATCATCGAAAGTGATGTCGACTTTGAGCTTCTTGGTCACCGTCGTCTGGTTGTCGGTGTAATCGACTTCATCGCCGGAAAGGTTGACTTCGGTCGCCGTCACGGCAACCGTCAGGTTGACCGCGCCGCCCGACCAGGTGGCGGGCGTATTGAGCTTCAGGCCCGCCAGTTCGTCCGGCGTCAGTTCCCAGACGCCGCCGCCCAGATCCGTCCCTGCCGAGAGGGAAAAACCAGCGGGCAGGCCGCTGATCTTGATGCTCGTGATCGCTTCGGAACCGTCATCGGAACCGTCGAGGCTCTCGCCCGTCGCCGTAGAGATGTTCAGTGCAATCTGGTCGCCTTCTTCGCCGCCAGGAGAAGAAACGGTCAGGGTCGGCGCGTCAATCACCGCATCCACCACGACATCCAGCGTCGCCGTATTCGCGGCTGTATCGCCGTTCGCCGCTTCGGTCGCCGTTGCCGTCACGACAAGGCCGTTCATATCCACGTCACTGTCGGCGGGCGGGGAAAGCGTCGGGCCGCCGGAGAAATTTTCACCGGGCGCAAGCGTCACCGTCCAGATGCCGGTTGCCGCATCGTAAGCGCCGCCGGAAACGGAGGTATCCACGCCCCAACCGGGCTGGATACCCTCCACTTTCACCGTCAGGTATTCGGAACCGTCGTTATCGACCAGTTCCGCCTTGATTTGCAGGGCGACGGAGCCGTCTTCCTTCACCAGGGCGTCCTTGACTTCCAGCGTCGGCTGGTCGGCCACGGGCGTAAAGGTCACGGTAAGGTTCTGCGTCACGCTGGTCTGGTTGTCGGAATAGTCGTATTCGTCACCGCCCAGCGTCGTTTCCGTCGCGGTGGAGGTCACGGTAAGGTTCACCGTGCCCGACCAATGCGGCGGGGCGGAAAGTTGCAGGCCGGCCAGCTGGTCTTCGGTCAGCGTCCAGTTGCCCGTTGCGGCATCGAAAGTGCCGGCGGACAGCGTGAAGCCCGCGGGCACGCCGCTGATGACGACAGAGGTGATGGCTTCGGAACCGTCGTCGGAACCGTCGAGGCTCTCGCCCGTCGCAGTTTTGATATCCAGCGCCGCCGGCGTATCTTCCGGTGCGGTCACGTCTTCCACATCCAGCGTCGGCGTGTCGATCACGGCATCGACGATGATGTCGACCGTTTCGTTGACGGAAGCCTCGTTGCCGTAGGGATCGGTAGACGTTGCGGTCACCGTCAGATCCGTCAGATCGACGTCGCTGTCGGCAGGCGGGCTGAAGGTCGGGCCGCCGGTGTAGTTTTCACCGGGCGCGAGCGTGATCGTCCAGATACCCGTCGCGGAATCGTAGGTACCGCCGGAGGTGGAGGTATCCACATCCCAGCCCGGCTGGATGCCTTCGATCTTGATCGTCAGGTATTCGGCGGGATCGTTCACCTGCGCGCTGATATCCAGCTGCACGGAACCGTCTTCCTTCACCTGCTCGTCCGCGACTTTCAGCGTCGGCGGATCGGCTTCGGGCGTGAAGGTGACTTTCAGCGTTTCGGTCACGCTGGTCTTGTTGTCGTCATAGTCGTATTCGCTGCCGCCAAGCGTCGTCTCCTCCGCATAAGAGGTCACCGTCAGATCAATCGTGCCCGACCAGTTGGCGGGCGGGGTCAGGGTCAGGCCGGCCAGTTCGCCTTGCGCCAGCGTCCAGTTGCCCGTCGCGGCATCGAAAGTGCCGGCGGACAGCGTGAAGCCCGCGGGCACGCCGCTGATGACGACAGAGGTGATGGCTTCGGAGCCGTCGTCGGAACCGTCGAGGCTCTCGCCCGTCGCCGTGGAAATGTTGAGCGCGACAGCCGTATCTTCCGGTGCCGATACATCGGCAACCGTCAATACCGGCGTATCGATCACGGCATCGACAATCACATCGATCGTACCGGTGACACTGGCCGCGTCGCCGTTAGCGTCCTCGGTGGAGGTTGCCGTCACCACCAGCCCCGTGAGATCGGCATCGCTGTCGGCGGGCGGGGAAAGTGTCGGGCCGCCGGAGAAGTTTTCACCGGGCGCGAGCGTCACCGTCCAGGTGCCCGTCGCCGCATCATAGGTACCGCCTGAAGCGGAGGTATCCACACCCCAGCCGGGTTGGATGCCTTCAACCTTGATCGTCAGGTATTCGGAACCGTCGGTATCCGCCAGTTCCGCCTTGATGTCCAGCGCGACGGAGCCGTCTTCCTTGACTTGCGCGTCTTTCACTTCCAGCGTCGGCGCATCGGCAACCGGCGTGACCGTGACGACGATTTCGACGGAAGCCTGCGCTTCGTTGTTGGTGAAATCGAATTCGGTATCGGAAAGGTTCACTTCCGTCGCGGTGGAGGTCACTTTCAGCGGGAAAGAGCCGGACCAGTTGGTCGGCGGCGTAATTGTCAGCCCCGCAAGTTCGGCCTGCGTCAGTTGCCAGACGCCGCCGCCGAGATCCGTCCCGTGGTTCAGCGTGGCGCCCGCGGGCACGCCGCTGATGATCACGCTGGTGATTTCTTCGGAACCGTCGGTATCACGTACGGCGGTGGAAAGATCCAGCGCAATGGGCGTGTCTTCGGGGCCGGCGGCATCGTTGCCGGCAATGTCGGGAATATCCGCAACCGCATCGGTATAGACATCCACCGTCTTGGTCACCGTGACGGTCTGGCCGGTCAAAACGTTGGTCACCGTCGATGTCACCGTCAGGCCGGGCATGTCGGCATCGCTGTCGGCGGGCGGGGAAACCGTCGGGCCGCCGCTGAAGGACGCGCCGGGCGGCAGCGTGATGGTCCAGGTGCCCGTCGCGGCATCATAGGTGCCGCCGGAAACGGAGGTATCCACGCCCCAGCTCGCATCGAAACCGGAAATGGTCAGGGTGATCTGCTCGTTGCCGTTGTTCGGCGCGACCGTCACATCCAGCGCCGTGGAGCCGTCTTCGTAAACAAGGCTGTCGTTCACGGAGAGGTTCGGGTTGACCGGGGGGCCGAGAAGCGGATCGGGCTCGCGGTCGGGCGCGCGATATTGCAATTGCGTCGGATCAATCGGGCCGATCGGATCGACGGAGTTGAACGGCGTGTACTGGAATGCGGACTGGAAGCCGAAACCGTTACGCGCACCAGCAGCGGCGCCGCCTTCACCGGCGGCGGCTTCGATCTGGTTCAGCTGCGTGGCGGACGCGAGGATTTCGCCGAATTCGCTGACGGGCAGCTCCGCGCCGTCGTTCATCGTGAGTTGCAGGCCGGAGTTTTTAACCGCGCCGTAGTTCGGAATGATGATCTCGCCACCGTTTTCAAACGAGATGACGAGCTGGCCGCCGTTGTCCTTCACGGCCTTGGGTTCGGTCATGGCGAAACCGAACTGGTAGTCCTGGCCGGCTTCGAGCGTCACCACAAGGCTCTCACCGGGCTTCGGCGCATCGATTTCCGTCACGCTCTTTGCGTCTTCGGCGGGCGTCGCGGCGGCGGTTTCCACGGCGGGGCGTTCCATGGTTTCCAGCTGCGCGAGTTCCAGCGGCTGACCGTTCGGCAAGGTGACCTTCGGCGAGGGCGACATGGCCGCGGCATCGGCGAAATTCGTAATGGCGACCGTTGCGCCGTTGGACAGCATCAGCACAAGCGCGCCGCTGTCACTGACCGTCATCCCCTGAACGGTTGCATCGCCCGCCGCCAGAACAAGATTTTGACCGGCAGAAAGTGAAATTTCCAGATTTTGCCCGGATTCGACGGAAAGCGTTTGCGTAGCATTGGCCGAAGTGGTGTTGTTTGTCGCCATTTTAATCCCCTCATGGATGGTAGATCGCGGAAGCCGCTTCATATGCACGAACGTCATATAAAGGGTAGCCAAAATTAGTAACAAAATTACTAACAATTATGTCTAAAAATTTATATCGCCGGAACAGCCTTTTGTCAATTATTATGTCAATATTATAAAAGCTTTTCTGTGAAGCGCCCTCTTCATAATGGAAGCGCCTTAAAAATGCCAGTAAAAAAAGGGCTTACGGGCATGCCCGCCCCTTTGGAACCGCCTTTTCCCTAATTACAGAAAAACAATAGATTCCAAGGGTATATTTACTTTGCCTCAGGCCGCATTTTGGCGCATGATGGAAAAGTAACTTGGGGATGTAAGGGGTTTCACCATGCGACACAAAATATGGCAAGCGGCAGGTCTCGCCCTGCTGATGGCCCTTTCGACCGCCGCGGGCGCCGACGGGCTGGAGAATATGGAGCGCCTGATCGGCAAGCCCGATTCTCAAACCCGTGTGCACAAGCCAGGGGCGGATTCCGCGGCCGCGGGAGGCATCCGTACGCTGGACCCCGATGCCATCCGCCTGACGCCCGACCGCGTCAAGATCCTGAAGCTCAAAAAAGACGCCGTCAGCGTCGTCGTGACCAACCCCGCGCATGCGGTGGCGCTTTTGGACTCGCCGCGCACCGTTATCCTGATGCCGCGCAGCCCCGGCACCACGTCGCTGGTCATTCTGGACCGCAACGGCGAAGCCCTGCTGGAGCGCAACATCATCGTTTCCGCCGCGCAGAACAAATACGTGCGCATTCGCCGCGTCTGCCCCGATAACGCCCGCGGCTGCGCGCCGGAGGCCTATTATTACTGCCCCGACGGCTGTTTTGAAATCAATCCCGTCGTCAGCGACGAGCTGCCGCAGAACGTGCCTGCCTTCGCCGGCGTGCCCTCGCCCGCCGCGGAAAACGCCGATGACGGCGAGAACATGATCGAAGCCGAAACCGAACGCCCCATGACGGAAGAGGATGCGGCCTTTATGGCGGAGCCCGCCGAGGCGCCGCAGATGGACACGCCGCCCGCCCCCCTGCGCATGACGCCCGACGGTGCCGCGCCGATGCCCCCTCCCGTCCCGCTGCCGGTTGAGAAAATGGAAGGTGAAGAATGATGCGCCGCCCAGGAATTCGCCAAACCGCCTGCAGTCTCGTCGCCGTCGCAGCCGCGCTGATGTTGTCGGGCTGCGTTGCCGCCACGAATGACGCGGGGGCCGGCGCGCCGGTCGACAGCATGCTGGGCAAGAAAGCCATGACGGAACGCCGCCTGGCCACCGCCGCCATCGATGCCATTGCGGAAGGGAAGGCGAACGAGGCGCTCGTCCACTACGAAAAGCTATACAAGCGCAGCTTTAAAAACGCCGATGTCTCGCTCAACTACGCGCAATTGCTGCGCAAGGCGGGACGCGTGGACGAAGCCGTTGCGGTGCTCAAACCCTTTGCCGCGAAAGAGGGCGGCCTGATGACAGACACGCCGCCGCTTGCCATGATCAAGACCGAATACGCTGCCGCGCTGATCGCGCAGGGCGATTTTGCAGGGGCGCAGCGCCTGCTGGATACCGTTCTGGCCAGTCCCGAGGCGGCGGAATTCCACCCCGACGCCAGCCACCTGGCCGGCGTTGCGCTGGATGCGCAAGGCCACCACAAGGCCGCGGAAAAACTCTTCCGCCAGGCGCTCGACGGCTGGAAGGGCGATCCGACCTCCGTCATGAACAACCTTGCGCTCAACCTTGCCAGCCAGGGGTTGTTCGATGAATCCCTGACTACGTTGCGCCGCGCGCAGGTCATGGCGCCGGATAAAACCGAGATTGCGCAGAATATCGAGATCGTCAACGATTTGCGCCATGCCGTCGTGCCGAAAGCGCCGGTGAACATCAAGAAATAAGCAAAAGATCGGTCCAACAAAAAAGCCCGCGCGCCGCGAGCCTTTTTGTGTCTGCCTTTTTGCCTGCGGCCTCAGCCCGGCTTGCTCAGGAAGGCCGGGCCCAGAATGACGATAAAAAGGGCCGGCAGAAAAAAGATGATCATGGGCACGGTCAGCTTCGGCGGCAGGGCGGCCGCCTTTTGCTCGGCGGCGGCCATGCGCATTTCACGCGATTCCTCCGACAGGACGCGCAGCGCCTTGGAAACCGATGTCCCGTACTGTTCGGCCTGCAGCATCGCCGTGGCGAAAGACCGTGCGGGGCCGGAGCCGACGCGCGCCGCGAAGCCTTGAAAGGCCGCCTTGCGGTCGTTCAGCATGCCCAGTTCCGCGCTGAGGATGCCCAGTTCCTCGGCCAGCGCCTCGGAATGGTCGGAAACCGTTTCGGCGATGCGGTTGATCGCCGCCTCGATCCCGATCCCGCCCTGCACGCAGATCAGCATCATGTCGAGCGAGTCCGGAAAGGCGAGCGATATTTCCAGCTGGCGCTTGTCCGCCGTGTTCTTGATCAGGATGCGCGGCAGGAAAAAACCGAAAAAGGCAAGGCCGGTCAGCGCCATGGAAATCACGCCTCTTGAAATCTCCTTGTCGACGGCGGAGAAAAACAGCATGCCGAGGCCGACGAAAACCAGCGGCAAAACGATCCGCGCGACCAGGTAAACGATTGGCGCCATCGGCCCGCGTATGCCGGCCTGCAGCATCAGGTTGCGGGCGGAAAGGCTGGTCTCCCCCGCGATGCGCTGCAGGCGGTAGAAAAGCGTAATGGATTTAGACGCGGAGATGCCGTCCTGCTTCTTCACGCCGCGCTTGTCCAGCCCTTCGCGCGCCTGATCGAAAAGGGCGCGGCGCTTTTTCTCGATCACTTCCTTGTAACGCTCTTTCTTCTCCGACCGCAACACCAGCGGCACGGCGAAGGCGACGAAGGAGACCGCCGCCGCAAGGGCGCTCAGGAGCACGATCCAGACGTTCTTGTCGTATATGTCCATGCCGCGCCCTCCTATACCTTGAAGTTGATCATCTGGCGCATGATCAGCACGCCGCAGCACATCCAGAAGGCGGCCCCGCCCAGCAAAAGATTGCCCGTGCGCGTATCGAACAGAATGCTGATATATTTTTCGTTCACGACATAAAGGCCGAAGGACACCAAAAGCGGCAGCGCGGCGATGATGGCGGCGGAGGCCTTGGCTTCGGACGACAGCGCCTTCACCTTGCGTTTCAGGCGGAAACGCGCGCGGATGACGGCGGAAAGGTTGGAGAGGACCTCGCTGAGGGACGAGCCCGTCTCGCTCTGGATCTGCAAGGCGGTCGCGAACATATGCGCCTCCGGCAGCGGGATGCGCTGCGACATCTCATAGGCGGCCTGGCCGAGCGGCACCCCGATTTTCTGGTTCTCGTAGATGCGCATCATTTCCTCGCGCAAGGGGCCTTCGTATTCGCGCGCGACCATGGCAATGGCCTCGCTGATCGGCATCCCCGCCTGCAACAGGCGGACGGAGGCATCCAGCGCATCGGCGAATTCCTCCAAAAACTTCTTTTGCCGGCGGGCGGCCCGCCATTTCAAAAAAACTTTCGGCAGGCCCAGAAACGACGTGATCGCCACGAAAATGACGGCGATTTTCGGCCAGTCCGTCATCAAAACCAAAAGCCCGTACATGCCTGCCGCGAACAAAAGCGCGCCGAGCCAGTAGCGCGACACGGGCGCTTCGAAACCCGCCTGCGTCATCAGCTCGCGGATGCTGGTGCGGTCTTTTTTCTTGGCGGCCTCGATGGCGCTCGCCTCTTTCAACTTTTTGGCGATGTCGGCGCGCTGTTTGGATTGCTTGTCTTTCGCATCGTCCCGCAGCCGTCCGCCGTCGCGGACGATGACGGCGGCATAGCGCGCCTGCCGCGACTGCCGCGCCGAAACGACGGAGGCGAAAACGCCCGCCCCCAGGATAATCACAAGCACCGCCGCGATGGTCATCACGCTCGCCATCAGGCATAAGCCTCCGCCATGACGTCGAGCAGTTTTTTCTCCAGCCCGTAGGCGCGCGCGCGTTCGTACAAAATCGGGCGCAGGCCGCTGGATTTTTGCGTGCCGATGATGCGGCCGTATTCGTCCTCGCCTTCGAATTCGAAGCGGAAAAGATCCTGCATGGTGACGACCTCGCCCTCCATGCCCGTGATCTCGGTGATATGCGTGACTTTACGCGAGCCGTCGCGCAAGCGCTGCACCTGAATGATCACGTTGACGGCGGAGGCGATCTGCTCGCGCACGGCGGCGGAGGGCAGGTTCAGCCCGCCCATGGCGATCATGTTCTCCATGCGCGACAGGGCCTCGCGCGGGTTGTTGGCGTGCACCGTGCCCATGGAGCCGTCGTGACCCGTGTTCATGGCCTGCAAAAGGTCGAAGGCCTCGGGGCCGCGCACCTCGCCCACGATGATGCGGTCGGGGCGCATGCGCAGGCAGTTCTTGACGAGATCGCGCATCGTCACCTCCCCCACGCCTTCGAGGTTCGGCGGGCGGGTTTCAAGGCGCACCACGTGCGGCTGCTGCAACTGCAATTCGCAGGCGTCCTCGCAGGTGATGATGCGCTCGCCCTCGCTCATGTAGCGCGTCAGGCAGTTCAGCATCGTCGTCTTGCCCGACCCCGTACCGCCGGAGACGAGCACATTGGCGCGGCAATTGCCGACGATCTTGATCATCTCCGCGCAATTGGGCGTCATCGCCTTGAAGTCGACCAGCTTGTCGAGGGTAAGTTTTTCCTTCGCGAATTTACGGATGGTCATCGTGCAGCCGTCCACGGCCAGCGGCGGGATGATCACGTTCACGCGCGAGCCGTCGGGCAGGCGCGCATCGCATATCGGGCTCGATTCGTCGACGCGGCGGCCGATCACGCCCACGATGCGCTGGCAGATGGTCAAAAGGTGCTGGTTGTCGCGGAACTCGATCTTCGCGCGCTCGATCTTGCCCTTCATCTCGATATAAATCGTCTTGGGGCCGTTGATCATGATATCCGCGATGCCGTCCATTTCCAAAAGCTCTTCCAGCGGGCCGAAGCCGAGCATGTCGTCCGCCGCTTCCTTGGCGATCTGCGACAGCTCCGCCGGCGTCACGTCCAGGCCGCGGAACTGGCCGATTTCCTGCACGGCGGATAAAATCTCCGTCCGCGCCGCTTCCGCATCCATGCGGGCAAGGGATTTAAGATCGATGCCGTCGCGCAAATCCGTCCAGATGCGCTTGCGCGCGCGGTCGAGGCGCGGGTTGGCCTTCACGGCGGGCGCGTGTTCCTGCCCGCCGGATTTGGGCTCCATCTTCTCCAGCGGTTTCGACCCTTTGGCGGGCAGCGCCGGCGCTTTCGGCGGCGTTGAGGACTGCGCGACTTCCCCTTTGGCCACGGCAGACCCGTCGTCCTCCGCAACGGGCGCATCGGCTTCCGGCGCGGCGGGTGCGGCGGCTTCCTTTTCTTCCTCGACGGGCGGCTGCCTTACCTCTGCCTCTTTTTGCGGCGACAGGCCCGGCGGCGGTGTTGTGCTCGATCTTTTACCAAACATGGCGCAGGATATATCCTTTTTTCCACGTAATCATATAGGGCCACATCCTCATATAGCGCGCTATTTGCCCTTGCCCAGCAGCTTGCGCAAGCTGAACCCCTCCTCCTTCTTCGCGGCGGCACCGGACAGCCCCGCCGCTTTTTGGGCGACGGGCAAAAGGTCTTTCAAAACCTCCGGCTTGGCGCCGCCGACGGGCTTGCCCGTCATTTCGGCGGACATAAAGACCTTGGGGGCGTAAGCGATCCTGGCGGCGGGTTCGATATCCAGCAGGTTTTTGATATCCCCGACCGGCACTTCGTCCGCCGCCGGCATGGACTGCTTGTTGATCACGAAATCCACCGCGGCTAGGCCGTTGCGCAGATGCTTGATCTCGTTGACCAGCGCGCGGCCGTTGCGCAGGGCCGTCAGATGCGGTGTGGAAACGATCACCACCTCCGCGGCGCGCGCCATCACGCGCTTTTGCACGGCGGGCGAAGCGCCCGACAAATCCATGACCACGACGGGATAGGTTTTCATGATACGGTCGAGCAAGGCCTCGACGCTGTCGGCATCGGGGCTTTCGGTGAGCAGCGGCTCGTTGCCGAAAACCATCATGGACAAATGGTCGGTCGCGGGCTGGATAATCCGCTTCAGGTCGTCTTCCGATCCGCTCTGGCCGATGCGCACGGCCTCGCTGAAACCGATGGACGGCTCGATGCCGAAGGCGACGCCCGTGGTGCCGCGGCTGCCCGCGCCGTCCAGCAACAAGGTTTTCTGCCCCAGGTTTTCCGCGATCAGCCAGGCGAGCGACTGCGCCATGGCCGTCGTGCCGACACCGCCCTTCGCCCCCGTGACGGCAACAAGACGGCTGCCGCTGAGCCCGCGTTTTTCCACCAGGCTTTTGGCGATCACGGCGATAAGGTCGTCTTCGGCAACGGGGCGCACCAGGTAATCGCGCACGCCCATGCCGACAAGGCTGCGGTAAAGATGCACATCGTTGGTCGGGCCGATGACGACGGCATCGGTGCCCTCGGCGCAAACGCCGGCAAGGGCCTCCAGTTGCGCGGTGAAGTTTTCGCTGATGTCGCTGGTTTCGATCAGGATCAGTTCGGGCGATGCGGCGGCGCTGTAACGCTCGATCGCCGCCTCCATGCCGCCGTCGACGACATCGATCCCGACGCGCGCGAAACGCCAGTCATCGGCCAGCTTTTTCGCCGCCGCCGACGTGCCCGCGTCCAGCGCGAAAACATCCAGGCGCGCATTGGGCAGCAAAATGGACGTGATATCATCGCTCATCCGTCATTCTCCGCCGATTTCACTGGAACGCCCGCCCTCCAGCGGCTCGTTCGGCGTGCCGGAGAGGTAACCGTCCACCACCGCACCCTGGCGCCGCGCTTCCGACCGGTTGTCGGAATCACGCCCCATCAGGTCTTCGGGATCGACGATCATTTTGCTGACGGCCGTCTTGACCTCGCAGCCGATGCGGTAGTCGTGCACGTCTTCAATGGAATCCGCGCCCTGATAGCCTGTCAGGCGGCGACAGCCTTCGGGCGGCAGGGCCTGCAGCGCGGGATAGCTGATGACGGCGCGGGTCAGCAGTTGCGGATCGTTCACGCCGACATAGCTGACGTCGACCTCCCGCACGCCCGCCTGCGCCATCGCCTGCCGCCATTGGCCGCCGTAGCGTTTGGCCTGCAGCTCCTCCGCCGGCTGGCCGGCCTGATAGGGAATGACCATGGCCATTTTGCCGCGCGCGTTGCGCTTGAAATCGGCGGCGATGCGGGAGACCGCGGCGGCATCGGGCGCGGCCGGATGCACCGTGACGGTTTTCATGTTTTCCTGCAGGCGGATATGGCCCGTTTCCACTTGCGACGGCGTGGTCATGTCGCAGCCCGCCAGCAGCAAGACCGCGCCGGCAAGGCCGGCAAAAGCGGAAAGCCCGGAGTATCGCATCATCGTCATCCCCTTTTCCGATAACCCTTAATCTACAATATAGCCGTAAGCGGCGCCTTTGCCTACTCTTGCAGGCGTCTTCTTGCCATAAACGGCGTGCAGATTCTGCATAAAGCTGCGGGACAGCGCGCTATCGCCGTGATCGCGGCGGTTCAGGCCGGCCGACACGGGCGTCAGGGTGTTTTCCGGCTTGATCTCCGGCCGCACGAGCGACGCGCTGCTTGTATCGGGGCCGTTATTGTAAACGGGGGCCTGTATGGCCGAAGCCTCCGCATAGGGTTTCACGATATAGGGCGTAACCATAATGATCAGCTCGCTTTCCCCGCGGGAGAAGGACTTGGACTTGAACAGCTCGCCCAGCACCGGCACGTCCTTGATGCCCGGCAGGCCGTTGAAGTTGTCCAGCGTATCGGATTTGATCAGCCCCGCGATCATCAGCGTGCCGCCGCTGCCGATCTGCACGGTCGTATCGGCGCGGCGCACCGTCAGGCCCGGAATGCGTGTATTGACGAGCGTCAACCCGTCCTCGTCCGAGCGGGCGGAGACTTCCGTCGCCAGCTGCAGGGAAATCCGGTCCTTGGACAGAACCGTCGGCGTAAAGTTCAGCGCCACGCCGAATTCCTTGAATTCGATCGTGACGTTGCCGTCCTGGTCGCGGCCCGTGGGCACGGGGAATTCGCCCCCCGCCAGAAAGCCCGCCGTTTCGCCGGAAATGGCCGTCAGGTTCGGCTCGGCCAGCGTATTGATCAGCCCGTCACGCTCCAGCCCGCGCAGGCCGAGCGTAAAGGGGCCGAGCGACCCCGAAGGATCGGTCACGATGGCGCCGGAGCCGAAGGGCGCCAGCCCCGCCAGACCCGTGCCCGGAATGCTGGCAAAACCGACGGAGGTCGTGCTGTCCGATATGTTCAGGTCTGTATTGATGCCGTATTCGCGCAGGACGCGGCGCTGCGCCTCGATCACCTTCACGCGCAGCATGACCTGCTGTTCGCCGCGCACGTGCATGAGATCGACGATCGGGCGGTCCTGCGCCGTGGCGAAGCGGGAGGCGAGGTCGCGGATCTGGTTGGCGACGGCGGGCGTCGATACCTCGCCCTTCAGGACGACATCCTGCCGCACGGTTTTCACATCGACTTCCTCGTTCGGGAAGAATTCGCGGATGCTGTCGCGCAGCGTCTTATCATCCACGCGCACACGCACGCTGATATCCGCCAGCTGGTTGCCGGCATCGTCAAAGGCCAGCACGTTGGTATCGCCGATGGTCTTGCCGACGATGTAAAGGCGGCTGGAGCGCAAAGTGCCCACATCGGCGATTGCGGGATTGGCGACCAGCACGTCGGCGACCGGGCCGCCGAGATCGATCGTATCGGCCTTGCCCGCCGTCACCGTGATGGTTTTGTTGATGCGCGCCGCACCTTCGGCCGTCATGGACAGGCCGATGATGCCGCAAAGGGCAAGCCCCGCCAGCAGCATCCGCGTCACGGACAGTTTTTTGGCTTCATGTTTCATGGTCACTCTCCTGCGCCTGCCGCGTTTTCATCGTCGGGTACGGCGCGAACCGGCACGTTGATAATCGTGGGGCCGCCGTACATACGGATAGCCTGGCTCGATGCCTTGGATTCATTGGCGATGCTGTTCAGCTTTTTGATGACGTCGCTGGTCGTCACGTCGGTTGTCAGCGGCACGACCTGTGATTTTTCATCGTCCCTGTCGCCGATCCGGCGCAACGCCAGCGTGATATCGCCCATGCTTTCGGCCAGCGCCAGGATCTGCGCGCCTTCTTGTGACACCTCGAGCGTCACGGTCTTGGCGACCTTCGCCTCGCGGTTTTCCTCCTTCGCGCTCTGGTCGACGGCCAGCACCTTGACGTTGCTCAGCACCGTCTGGCTGGCATAGCGGCTGACGTATTTATCGGCATATTCCTGCGCCGTGCGGCTCAGACGCGGCGTATAGGACAGGATGACGTCCACATGATCGCCCGGCGTGATGAAGCCGCCCGCCATCGTATTCGGCTTGACGGAGACCGACATGGCGCGCATGCCGGGGTCGATCAAGGCGGCGAGGAAGTTCGTGCCGCCCTTCGTATCGGGCACCAGCGCCTGACGCGTCACAGGTTCACCCGCCGCGATGTTCCGGCGCAGCGGCGCTTCATAAACATCCAGATCCTCGATTTCCTTGCCGTCGCTGCGGCGGATGACGCCTTCGTAAAGCGCGGCTTCCGGCCATGACTGCCAGCGCACCCGCGTCGCATCCACCTTTTCGCCGACCAGCATTTTTTGGCCGGCAACCAGAATGTCAACCGTCGGCAAGGACGGCGCGCCTTCATCCCTTGGCGCCAGTCTTTTTTGCACCATCAAGGCCACGATCATCGCCACAATCAGGGCGGCGCCCATAATGATTAAAACGCTTTTATTCATGGTATCTCCCCAAAGAAACGAATGTTTCTTTTTAACCCACTTCTATTTTTGCACAGAAAGACCGGCAACTGTCCAGAAAAAATTGTGTGTTTCTAATGAATTATTTTAATTAGTTCATCTAATTGATGAGAAAATACCGCAGTATGGAAAAAAGAAACCCAGGCCCCGATGCTGAGAGCGATGCCGTAAGGCACTGCATTTCCACCATCTTGCACCGTTGCCATCCAGCTGCCCGCCGGCGGGTTTTTGAAAGGACGGTATTTTCGCAACAGCAGCGATAAAACGCCCAGCACGCCGCCGGCGATTGCCATAAAGAATACATAGGCCATCAACCCCGGCAGGCCGGCCCAGAGCGCCAGCGCCGCGCCGTATTTCGCATCCCCCGCCCCCAGCATGCCGAAAGCGAACATAACGTAGGTCAGCACCAGAAAGACCAGCAGGGCCACGCCATGCTCCCACCACGCATGAAAGGCATCGGGCGCGGCCATGAAGGCGACAACGAACAGCGCCAGCACCATGACGACATGCGTGTTCGGAATGCGCATCCGGCGGATATCGGAAACGCAACTGGCGACGGTAACGCAAAACAGAATGACGAGACAAAGCGCAAGAACCATAACAGCCTATTATAACGATGTATTCATTAGCGCTTTGTTAAGATGGACCGCTTGTCAGCATGCTGGCCAGGCTTTCGATCAGGCCCTGCAACTGATCGCCGAAAGCAAAGACCACCACGGAGATTGCGACGGCAATGGCGGCGGCGATCAAACTGTATTCAATCGCCGTAGCGCCGCGGCGGTCATCAAAAAAATAAAAAACGGTTTTTGAAAATAAATGCTTCACTATGTTCACGGCTCTCCCCCCATCCGGATAAAAAGAAACCCGCCCTGTGTGCGAGGCGGGTTTCTTTTCCATCATGCAGCCGACGATTAGCCGGAAGCACTGGAGATTTTACCGGACATGTCTTCAAACAGCCCCTTCAACTCATCACCGAAGGTGAAGACGACGACCGAGATCGCCACCGCAATACCGGCCGCAATCAGCCCGTATTCAATGGCCGTTGCGCCCCTTTCGGAACGCAGAAAAGCTTCGTGCTTTGCCCAGAGTTTCAACAGCATAATTCCCTCCATGGAATGTTTGTTTTTTGAATGTGAACCCAAACCCTTATACTTTTATCCTACGCCCGCAGGACTTAAGATTCGGTAAATTTGAGCGCGGGATGTATTAACCAATTCATCACGGAACTCAAATCATTCACTTTCTCGCCTCTCCAGCATAAGAGCAGGCCGTCCAGAAAGTAAATAATTTTCTCTTCCTCCCTTTTTATTTCTCCGCAAGACAAAAAACTTTTCAGCGTAAAGTTACGGCCTCCCGGACAAGCGCGCGATTATTTCACGATATGCAACTGGCTGAGCTGGTTGGCGATGTTTTCGAACACCTCGACCAGATCCTGGTTGCTCGGCGCATCGAAATAAAATTCTTCCTTCGTTGCGCAATTACGGAAGAGCGTGCGCGTGCTGTTGCTGATCCCCGACTGGAAGGTAATGGTGTAAAGCGTGATGCCCTGCGCCTTCACGTTATTGCATACCGTTGTCACCTTGCTGTCGAGGTTCGCGTCGGACAGGCCGGGGTAAGAGCCGTAGGCCGAGTACTGGTTATAGGGCACGTTGTCCCCGTCCGTCATCAGCACGATCGTCTTGCTCCAGTCCACATCGCCGTATTCCGAGCCCTCCGTAAAAGGATAGGTGGGGGAAATCACGCGCCAGCCCCAGACAAGACCGACGTTGATATAGGTATTCCCCGTCGCCTGCAACCCGCTGATCGCATTCTGCAATGCGGTCTGGTTGTTTGTCAGCGGCACGATGCGGTTCATCGTGCAACCGTTGTTGGGGTTATTGTTGCTGTAGGTGCGGCAGGTGCCGTTGCTGTTATAGCGGCTGCATATGCGCGGATAGCGGTACATGCCCCAATTCGGACTGGCGGCATCCGTCAGGTCCGCACCGCCACCGCGCTCCAGAATACAGCCGCGCCAGTGGTTCGTCGTGCCCGATGTGCCGTTGTTGTAATTGATGCCGGACGCCGGATTGATGTAATCGTCCGTTGCCGGGCGGCTGACAAAGCCCGTATCGTACGTCGAGCCGTCGGGATTGAGGCCGAGGCCGTAGCTGCCCACGTTCACGCTGGCGCTGAAGGGCACGATGCCGACCCTCAGATATTCCGGATCCTCGATCCGGCTGAACATGATGTTCAAAAAGTTCGTTGATGCGGTTTTCAACGCGTTGATATTGTTCCCCGCCATGGAGCCCGTCACGTCGAGCACCAGCACGACCTCGACCCCACCCAGCTCGCGCTTGACGACGGTTTCCTGATGGACATCAAGATATTCCGTACCCATGATCGACATGAAGGAGGTTCTGACCCGCGCGCTGGCGCTGACCGTGACCGTCCCGTCGCCCAGGGTTACCGCCACATCGAAAGTATCGCCAAGCGCCCCTTCGGGATAGTTCGCGGCGATGAAGTTATTGACCTGCTCCTCGATTTCCTCTGCCGTCCCCGTCGTGCTCCCGGCCGCAAGCGCGGCTTTATCGACGGCGTTCGCCAGACGGTTCTTGACGTTATAGGCCTGCGCCAGATCGACGGCGATGCCGGCCGCGCCGATAAACATCGGGATGGAAAGCGCGAAAACGATCGCTACGGCAGCCGTCGTTTCGGCGCCGAAGCGGCGCAGCCTGAAAAGCATTTTTTTCATGTCAAAGCATGTCATCGCTTCATTCCCTTTGAACAAACAGGCCCTTGCGGCCGCGCACATAGGCTTCTTCCCGCATTTCGATATCGCTCATCATAAAGCCCGTAAAATAGGGGCTGAAAAAATATCTTACGGTTACGGCAATCACGCCTTCGTTTTGCAGGCCCAGCCCTTCACTGCGCTCCAGCACCCCGGCATTTTCATCCATATTGCGCGTTTCGCGCCAGCGCACCGTCGGCACAAGGCCGCTGCCGACGTATTGAATGCCCGCGATATCGACCCCGTAGGAAGCCGTATCATAAGGGAACAGCGCCAAGCGCCCCGCATTGATGGCGTCATCGATCTGCGCGTCGTTGACGCTTCTGTCCCGCGCCAGCAGATCCGATACGATCTGCGTGGCCGTCGTCACTTTCAGGTTGGTGATCAGCGCCACGCCCATGTCGATCATGCCGCACAAAATGGCAACCATGACGGGAAACAGAAACCCCGCCTCGATCGCGGCGTTTGCGCCGTCCTGCTTGCAGAATGTGACGAAACGCGCGGCCATTATTCTTCCCCGAAATTATACGGCTCGGCCCGTAGCACGGAAACGGCCATATGCACCATGGTGTTATCCCCCACCCCGCCCGTCATCATCGTGCCGATGAACGGCGTGAGAAACGCGTATCTGTAGAGCGCGCGCACCATCACCACATCGTTGGAATTGCCCGTGGAAAATCCGGCCGGTATCAGGTTGCCGTCCGCGTCGAATTGCGGCGCATAGGTTTCCGCGCCTGCAAAGGTGCCGTCCTCCACGTGAATCACTTCATACTGGATGCGGTCACAATTCAGCATGCGGCTGACATGGTTGCACAAGGCTTCCTCGAAAACGGTTTCAGGATCGGCCGAGAGCTGCGCCTGGCCGGTGCGGATGGTGCGCGATGCCGCCGCCGCGCCGCCTTCCAGCACGGTGCCGGCCGCAAAATACAGGGCGATTTCGATCATGCCCATCAGCAAAATAAAAAACGGCAAGGCAATGAGCGCGAATTCAACCGCGACCACGCCCTCGTTCCGGCAAAAGAACCGTCGCATTTTTCCCAGCATGCAGGCCCCAATAAAAATCTGCCGCGCGTTTCTTGTGACACGTCGGCGGATTTTCCCCTTCTTTATCCATTTTACGCCCCGATTTTTTAACGAGGCGTTAACAAGCGCAAAAAAGCCTTGTGAATTCAGCTATTTAAAATTTACGCGCCCGGGACGCCTTGCGCTTCCGCGCCCGTCACGGCGGCGCCGAACTTGCGCGTCAGCTCCGCTTGTCTTTTTTCTATTTCTTTCAAGCGTTTTTCAGCCTTGCGCACCAGCATGGCGGCGATCAGCGGCGGGATATAAAAATAAAGCGCCCAGCCCAGCGCCGCGGCGGCATAGGCCATCAGCAGGATCCGCGGTTGCAGCAGCAGGGTGATCGCATGCTCGATCCCCGCGCCCAGGCGCACCAGCTCCAGCCAGGCGGGCACCGTGCCGGCAAGATTCAAGGCGCCGATCGTTATCCCCGCCGTTTTCTGCGGATGGCGATCCACAATCGCCGCCACAAAAGACGGCAGCATGCAACCGCAGAACAAAACGGTCATCGGAAAGAAAACCACCGCCACGAGGATCAGGCATAAAACGGCCAGCCGCACGGAAAAAGGCGTTTTTTTCGGTGAGGCCGCCATCTACCAGATCTCCGAAAAATGCAGGAAAACGATCATCATGATCCAGATCACGCCGAGGACGGAAGACGCCAGCATCGCCACCTGCCGCCCCGTGCCCATGCCGTAAACGTTCTTGCGCTGCAATTGCGCCGTCAGGACGCCCCCCTCGCGCGACAGCAGGGCGTATTCGCGCCGGGCGATGGCAAAGCGCTGCAGATCCTCCTGCACCCAGGCGGGATTGTCGATCAGTTCCAGAATGGCCATCAGGTTGCCGCTGTCCTGCAGGGTTGAAATTTTTTCCTTGACCGCCTTGCGGATATCCGCATCGTGATAGCGGTTGACGGCGGGGTCGATCTGGGAAATCACCCAGTTGCCGAGCGCCGGCACGGGCGCGATCTGGAAGCGCCGCTGGATCGCCGCCAGCGTGCGCACCATGCCGATCAGCTGATAGCTCCGGTCCTGCGAGATCAGATGGCCGAGATGCGGATCGATCATCTTGGGCTCGCGCACGGAAATGAAGGCGACCATGTGGCGGTCGAAAATATGGTCGGGCCTGTTCGGCCGGCGGGCGATGCCTTCGAGCGCGAGCAGCAAATGCCCCGGGCTCAGCACGTAATAATCGCGCAATGCGGGGCTGAGACACACGGTTTCCTTGTTCAGGATATAAACCGCCCGCTCGATGCCGTAGCCCTGCATTTTCTGCGCCATGAAATTCCGGCATTTTTCGAACAGGGTGATCAGCATGCTGGCGTCGGAAATCTCATCAAACCGCTGGTTCACCCAGTTGCTGAAAAGCTGCAGCGAGATCATTTCGGCATAAGGCTGCACGTCCTCATCCCGCGCCATCGCATCGGCCAGCGCCGTCCCGAAACCGAGAGGGAATATCGACAGGTGCTTGTACCGCACCGGCCCGACGGGATCGAGCGCCATGCAAAAACTCGCCACCACGCGCTCGCGCAGGCTGCCCTCTTCCTTTTCCCAGCATTTCTTGATGCGGTCTTCGAGGTCGCGGTCTTCGAAATTGCGCTTGAGCCACAAGTCGAAATGGTCTTTTTCGAAAACCGCCGCGGCATCGGATATATGCGCGGCAAAGGCCATGGCGAGAGAGCGCAGGTTCCAGAATTTTCGATCGCGGAAAACGAAGGGCCGCGCCGCCGTCATGCTGATGCCGGGCTGCTTGGCGCTGAGACGACGGCCTTCAAGCCAGCGCAGCGCATCGTCGAGCGTCCAGCGCGCGGTTTCGTCGTCGTGCAAAACGCCGCGCAGGAATTCGATCATATGGCTCGACAGCCGCTCGCTGCCGACCATGCAGGCATAGCTGCCGTGCTCGATTTTATCCTCGATGACGCGCTGGGCCGTCTTGCCCGCCAGCGGGTTGAAGCCGCGCAGGGCGATCGCCACGCAGATGCCGAGGCTGTAAAGATCGGTTTTCACCGAGCCCGGCCCCCGGCCGGAGGCCTGGGCCATGCTGCGTTCGATCGTTTCAAAGGAAGGGTCGAGCCGGAAGCTGCCCGCGCTGGTCAGGCATTCGCCCAGAATGGCCACCTCCGCGCCGTCGGCCCCCGCCATGAAGATATTGTCGGGCGAAAACGCGCCGTACACGATGTCATTCGCGTGCAATTCCGTCAGCACGGCCAGCGCCGGCTCGATCAGCGCGGGGATGATCCGATCGTCGGAAACCTGCAACGCTTTTTGCGCGCCCGGCTGCATCAGCCGTTTTTTGGGCGGCATGTCAAAGACAAGCCCGAAAAGCTCCCGCCCCTCGGATTGCCAGTTCACGACGCCCGCGGCGCGCAGTTTCAGCAAATGCGGGCTTTTGACGTTACGGTAAGAACCGATCGCGGTAATACGCGGGCCGCGGCTGCGCCCGCAGAGCAAGGCCAGCTGCGGGCCGGCTTCATGCGCATCCCTGGCTTCAAAGGCGCGGGTTTCAAAACTGGCCAGCGCTTCCAATGGCTTATTCGGGAAGATTTCAACATCGTGGCCGATCATCACGCGGTTGTCGCCGCCCGTATTGGTGACGTAATAGCCGTCATCCGCAGCCTGGCGGGCGCCGCCGCCATGCGGTTCCATATAATCCCTGTTGATTTTCGGCAATATGTCGCGCAGTGCCATCAGCTTTTTCCCCAGCGTCCAGTCTAGCCGCTTCGGGAATGGTTTGCATGCAAAACCTGTTCCAGCGTCGCGGACAAAGCCCGACATCGCTGTATTTTTACGCTATGTAAAAATACAGCGATGCCTTACAGGCCGCCGAGCGCCACGAGTTTCAGTTCCAGATAATCCTCGATGCCGTATTTGGAGCCTTCATGGCCGATGCCCGATTCCTTCCATCCGCCGAAGGGCGCCTGCGGGGCGACGACGGCCACGCTGTTGACGCCAACCATGCCGTATTCCAGCGCCTCGGCCACTTTCCAGATACGCGCGATATTCTGCGAAAAGAAATAGGCCGCCAGGCCGTATTCCGTGTCATTCGCCATCCACACCGCGTCACCATCCGTTTTGAAACGGAACAACGGGGCAAACGGGCCGAAGGTTTCCTCACGGAAGCAGGCCATCTCCGGCGTCGCATCGGCGACGACCGTCGGCTCGAAAAATGACTGACCGAGCGCGTGGCGCTTGCCGCCCGTCGCCACCTTGCCGCCCTTGGCAATCGCGTCCTTCAGGTGCTGTTCGACCTTTTCCACGCCCTTTTCGTTGATCATGGGGCCAAGGTCGATGCCGTCTTCCAGGCCGTTGCCGGTTTTCATGGCCTTGACGGCGGCGGTGAATTTTTCGACGAAGGCATCGTAAATGCCGTCCTGCACAAAGATGCGGTTCGCGCAAATGCAGGTCTGGCCGCTGTTGCGGTATTTGGAGGCGATTGCGGCGGGCACCGCGGCATCGAGGTCCGCGTCGTCGAAAACGATGAACGGCGCATTGCCGCCGAGTTCGAGGGAGATTTTTTTCACCGTCCCCGCCGCCTGCGCCATCAGTTTCTTGCCGACGGCGGTGGAGCCCGTGAAGCCGATCTTTTTCACCGTCGCGTTTTCGGTCATTTCCCGCCCGATCGACGGCGCATCGCCGGTGACGATGTTGAACACACCCTTCGGCATGCCGGCGCGCGCTGCCAGCACCGCCAGCGCCAGCGCGGAAAAGGGCGTCAATTCCGACGGTTTCAGGACGACCGTGCAGCCCGCCGCCAGCGCCGGCCCCGCCTTGCGCGTGATCATGGAGGACGGGAAGTTCCACGGCGTGATCATGGCCGAGACGCCGACCGGCTGTTTCAGCGTGATCAGACGATGCGTCGGGTTATGCGTCGGGATGATGTCGCCGTAAACGCGGCGGCCTTCCTCTGCCATCCATTCGACGTAGCCGATGCCGGAAAGGATTTCCGCCTTCGCCTGCGCGAGCGGCTTGCCCTGCTCCGCCGTCAGAATACGGCACAGGTCGTCCAGATTCTCGGTCTGCAAATCCGCCCAGCGCTTCAGGATCTTCGCGCGGTCGGCGGCCAGCATGTGGCGCCATGTCTCGAAAGCCTCCGATGCCGCCGCGATTGCGCGACGCGTTTCCGCCGCGCCCATGTTCGGCACCGTGCCGAGCACGTCGCCCGTCGCGGGGTTCGTCACCTCGATCACGCCGCCGCCGTCGGCATCGGCCCAACCGCCGTCGATGAACCCCTGCGTCTGGAAAAGACTTTCGTCTTTGAGCTTCAGGGCGCTGATCGCTGCTGTTTTGCGCAGGGCGTTGGACATGGACGTCTCCTTCATGCAAGTCATTGGTGTTCGGCTCCCTTACAATATGGCACCTTGCCCGCGCGGCGGCAAGGCCGGCTAGCGCCTTTAAAACAAAAGCTTTTTACGGCTCAACATAATCTTAATCCCGCGCTGCTACAATGATCCGGAAAAAAATGAAAGGCTGCCGCGGCATGGAACTGCCCGACTTCTTGCAACAGGCGATCGATCTTGCCGAAGCGAAGCAAAAAAACTTCGGACAGGCATCGCAACCGCATCAGGTGCTGGTGGGGCCGCCCGGTTGCGGCAAAACCGCAATTGCCGAGGCCTATGGCCATGCGCTGCATCAACGCGGCCTTGCCGCCGCGCCACCCGTGGTTTTGCAGGCGGATATGTTCCGCTCTATCGGGCAAGGCGCGCAGGCCGTTGCCCAAGTGCCCGACGGCGGCGTGATTGTCGTCGACGAAGCGGACAAGCTTGCCGGTACAAACATGTCAGGCAGGGATACTGTCAGCGCCCTGCTGCAGGCCATGGAAAACAGGAAATGCACCGTGATCCTGACAGGCTATGCCCGGCAAATGGCGGACATGCTGGAATCCGCCCCCGACCTGAAACGGCGCCTGCCGTCGGTCATCGAAATCACCCCGAACCGATCCAAACCGACGCCGCAAGCCGCCGGATGGGATACGGATACCGCGCTGAAAAAAAGCGTGAAGCCCCTGCCGCGCATTAAAATCATCCCGCGCTGAGCGCGCCATAAAAAAAGCGGCCCGGCAGGCCGCTTTTTCAAGTCTTTTTGCACAAAGTGCTTATGCCGCCCTGGCGGTTGCTTCCGCAATGTCGATTTTCGCTTTCAGGATGTCGATTTCGCGGCGGACATGGACGGATTTTACCGCGTCGTCCTTGGCGAATTCCAGATCGTCCGTCAGGTCGGCCAATTCGGCGGCCAGCGCATCGCGGTCGAGCTCCGCGACATCGATCGCTTCCTCGGCCAGCACGGAGCATTGCGTGCCCGTCACATCGGCAAAGCCGCCGGAGACGAAGATTTTGCGCTGCGTGCCGTCCGCCGCCGTCACCGTCACGACGCCGGGGCGCATGGAGGAAAGCAACGGCGCATGATCGGCCAGCACGCCGAATTCACCTTCCTCGCCCGGCACGATGACCATGCGCGCCTCGATGGAGGCCAGGATGGCTTCGGGAGAGACCAGTTCGAACCGGAAGGTTTTTTCCGTCAGTGCATCAGACATATCAAAACGCCTTTATTTGGTTAAGCGGCTGCCTTGGCCATTTTCTTGGCTTTTTCGACGGCCTCCTCGATCGTGCCGACCATATAGAAGGCGGCTTCGGGCAGGTGGTCGTAATCGCCGGCCACAATGCCCTTGAAGCCCTTGATGGTGTCTTCCAGCTGGACGAACACGCCGGGGGTACCGGTGAAAACCTCGGCCACGTGGAACGGCTGGGAGAGGAAGCGCTGGATTTTACGCGCGCGGGCAACGGTGAGCTTGTCTTCCTCGGACAATTCGTCCATACCCAAAATCGCGATGATGTCCTGCAGCGCCTTGTAGTTCTGCAAGGTTTTCTGCACGGAGCGAGCCACGCCGTAGTGCTCGTCGCCGACGATGCGCGGATCGAGGATGCGGCTGGTGGAATCCAGCGGATCCACGGCGGGATAAATCCCCAGCTCCGCGATCTGGCGGGACAGAACCGTCGTCGCATCAAGGTGCGCGAAAGAGGTCGCCGGCGCCGGATCGGTCAGGTCGTCCGCGGGGACGTAAATGGCCTGAACGGAGGTAATGGAGCCCTTGTTGGTGGAGGTAATGCGCTCTTGCAGCGTCCCCATCTCGGTGGACAGCGTCGGCTGATACCCCACGGCGGAAGGGATACGGCCCAGCAATGCGGACACTTCCGCGCCCGCCTGCGTGAAGCGGAAGATGTTGTCGACGAAGAACAAAACGTCCTGCCCTTCCACGTCGCGGAAGTATTCCGCCACCGTCAGGCCGGACAGGGCCACGCGGGCGCGGGCGCCCGGCGGCTCGTTCATCTGGCCGTAGACCAGCGCCACTTTGGAGCCCGTGCCGTCCAGCTTGATAACGCCGGAATCGATCATTTCGTGGTAGAGGTCGTTCCCTTCGCGGGTACGCTCGCCCACGCCGGCGAAAACGGATACGCCGCCGTGCTGCATGGCGACGTTGTTGATCAGCTCCATGATCGTCACGGTCTTGCCGACGCCGGCACCGCCGAAAAGGCCGATCTTGCCGCCCTTCGCATAAGGCGCGAGCAGGTCGACGACCTTGATCCCCGTCACGAGGATTTGCGTTTCCGTGGACTGGTCGGTGAATTCCGGCGCGCTGCGGTGGATGGGATAATGTTCCTTGGCTTCAACGGGGCCGCGCTCATCGATGGCTTCGCCGACGACGTTCATGATGCGGCCCAGCGTTTCGGGGCCGACGGGAACGGAGATCGGCGCGCCCGTGTCGGTCACGGCCTGACCGCGCACCAGGCCGTCGGTGGAGTCCATGGCGATCGCGCGCACGGTGTTTTCACCGAGGTGCTGCGCGACTTCCAGCACCAGCGTCTTGCCGTCGTTGTCCAGCGTCAGCGCGTTCAAAATCGCGGGCAGAGCGCCGTCGAACTGAACGTCCACAACCGCGCCCGTCACCTGGGTGATCTTGCCGGGGGCGCTTGCGTTTTTGGCGGCCAGTTTTACCATTGGGGTTTTCTCCTTCTATGCCTTATCTCTTGTTCGTTTTGTTTTTGCGTTCCGGTTATACCGCTTCGGCACCCGAAATGATCTCGATCAGTTCCTTGGTAATGTAAGCCTGGCGCGCGCGGTTGTATTTCAACGTCAGCTTCGCGATCATGTCGCCTGCGTTGCGCGTGGCGTTTTCCATCGCGGTCATGCGCGCGGCCTGTTCGCCGGCAGCGGAATCCAGTAATGCGCGATAGACCTGCACGGCAAGGTTGCGCGGCAAAAGCGCGGCAAGGATGCGCTCCTCGTTCGGCTCAAACTCATAAAGCGCTTTCGGCCCTGCGGCTTCTTCGGCGGCGGCGGCTTCCGCGTCATTGTCCTGCGTGCGGGCGGCCTCGACGGACAGCGGGATCAATTGCTGCGCGGCCGGCACCTGGCTGATGACGGATTTGAATTCGTTGTACACAAGGCTGCACACATCGAATTCCTCACGCGCCAGCGCATCGAGAATGAAGTCCGATACCTCGGCCGCTTCACCGAAAGACAGGCGCTTTTTGCCAAGGCCTTCGAAAACCCTCACGATCTTGCCGGCGTGGTCGCGCTTCAGCGCCGCGGCGGCTTTGCGACCGACGCAGACGAGCTTCACGGTTTTGCCGGCAGCGGTCAGCTCCTGGATTTTCTGGCGGGTCAGGCGCACGACGGCGCCGTTGAAACCGCCGCACAAACCGCGGTCGGAGGTGATGACGACCAGCAGATGCACGTCATCCCGCCCCGTGCCGCTCATCAGCGCGGAGGGGCTTTCGCCGCCGTCCATATTGGCGACGAGGCGCGCCAGCATATCCGCCATGCGGCGGGCATAGGGCTGGCTGGCTTCTGCCTGGCTCTGGGCGCGGCGCAGTTTGGACGCCGCCACCATTTTCATGGCCGACGTGATCTTGCGCGTGGATTTCACGCTGGCGATCCGGTTTCTGTATTCCTTCAAACTGGGCATATCTTGTCCATCTACCTTCCGGTTACGTCTTCGTCAGCGTTTCGGTCAGGCGGCTTTTTTGCCACCGGCGAAAGTGGAAACGAAATCGGCCAGGAATTTTTCCAGTTTTTCCTTCGTCTCATCGCTGATTTTCTGTTCGGTCGCGATGGCCGTCAGGATGTCATTGCCCTGGTTGCGCACGGCGTTGAGCAGCTGCGCCTCAAAGGCCGTGACATCGGCGAGCGCGATCGTATCCAGATAGCCGTTCACGCCGGCGAAGATGGAAACGACCTGTTCTTCCATCGACAGCGGGCTGTACTGGTCCTGCTTGAGCAGTTCCGTCAGGCGCGCGCCGCGGGCGAGCAGTTTTTGCGTGGAGGCGTCGAGATCGGACGCGAACTGCGCGAAAGCTTCCATCTCGCGGAACTGGGCAAGGTCGAGCTTGATCGTCCCCGCAACCTGCTTCATCGCTTTCGTTTGCGCGGCGGAACCGACGCGGGAAACCGACAGGCCGACGGAAATCGCGGGACGGATGCCTTTGTAAAACAGGCCCGTTTCCAGGAAGATCTGGCCGTCGGTGATCGAGATCACGTTGGTCGGGATGTAAGCGGAAACGTCGCCGGCCTGCGTTTCGATGACCGGCAGCGCCGTCATGGAACCCGCGCCCAGATCGTCGTTCAGCTTCGCCGCGCGCTCCAAAAGGCGGGAGTGCAGATAGAAAACGTCGCCGGGATAAGCCTCGCGGCCCGGCGGGCGGCGCAGCAGCAGCGACATCTGGCGGTAGGCCACGGCCTGTTTGGACAGGTCGTCGTAAACGATCAGGGCATGCATGCCGTTGTCGCGGAAGTATTCACCCATCGTGCAGCCCGTATAGGGCGCAAGATATTGCAACGGCGCCGGTTCGGACGCCGTGGCGGCGACGACGATGGAATATTCCATCGCGCCGTTTTCCTCCAGCGTCTTGACGAGCTGGGCAACGGTGGAGCGTTTCTGGCCGACGGCGACGTAAACGCAATACAGCTTCTTGCTCTCGTCGTCGCCTTTGTTGATGTCTTTCTGGTTCAGGATCGTATCGACCGCGATGGCCGTCTTGCCGGTCTGGCGGTCGCCGATGATCAGCTCGCGCTGGCCGCGGCCGATCGGCACCAGCGCATCCAGCGCCTTGATACCGGTCTGCATCGGCTCGTGCACGGATTTGCGGGCGATGATGCCGGGCGCTTTCACGTCCACACGCTTCATGTCCTTGGAGGCGATCGGGCCCTTGCCGTCGATCGGGTTGCCGAGCGCGTCAACAACGCGGCCCAGCAGTTCCTTGCCGACGGGCACGGAAACGATTTCGCCGGTCTGGCGCACGGTGTCGCCTTCCTTGATGTCGCGGTCGTCGCCGAAAATCACCACGCCGACGTTGTCGCTTTCGAGGTTCAGCGCCATTCCCTTGATGCCGTTGGAGAACTCGACCATCTCGCCGGCCTTGACGTTGTCCAGACCGTATACGCGGGCAACGCCGTCACCCACGGACACGACCTGGCCGACTTCGGCCACATCGGCGGCAACGCCAAATTTTTCAATCTGGCTTTTCAGGATGGAGGAAATTTCAGCTGCACGGATTTCCATGGTCTAGGCTACCTCTTTCATTTTTTTTTGATCGGATTGCGTGTTGTTGCTTTTCAGCGCGCGATGCAGGCGGTCAAGCTTTGTGCGCACGGAACTGTCGATGAGCTTGGAGCCGACGCGGATGATCAGGCCGCCCATGATCGCGGGATCGACCGTCAGGGTGACGCGCACTTCCACGCCCAGCACTTGCTTCAGGTTGGCGGCGATCTCGCCGATCTGTTTCTGGTCCAGCGCCTGCGCGGCGGTGACATGGGCGGTGGTCTCGCCCTTGTGCGCGGCGATCAGCGCGGCCACGGCTTCCACCGTCGGCGGCAGGATATCGAGGCGGCGTTTCATCGCCAGCGTGCCGAGGAACTGCGCCGTCAGCTTCGATACGTTCAGGTGGCCGGCAATCGTCTGCAGGGCGGCGGCCTGGTCTTCGCGGCGCAACGTCGGATTTTGCAGGAAAGACCGGATGTCGCCGTCGGCATCGGCCAGCGCCGCGAGTTTCTCAAGGTCGGCCGCGATGGCGTCGATCTGCGACTGCTCTTTTGCCAGCTCAAAAAAGGCGGTGGCGTAGCGCTTTGCGGTATTCTGGTTTCCTGAACGGGAAGCCACTTGATGCCCCTCTCCGAAATTGATGTTTATGCCTTTAACGGCGATTTTCTGCCTTCGGTCGGGGATGTAGCACGACTCGGCGCAAAGGCGCAACTGAATCCCGCCCGAAAAGCCAAAAAACAGGGGCGCAAACCATATTATGGAATGCGCCCCTGTTTTTCGCCGAATTCGCGTGAATTATTCGGCCGAATCCAGATGTTTCCGGATTTTCGGCACCATCGTCGCCGGGGTCGCGTCGCCGCCGAAAATCTCCAGCAGCGCATCGTCTTCCGACATCAGGTAAATATAGGCGGAATGGTTGATCAGGTAGTTTTCCGCATCCCCGCCTTCCGCCTTCGCGGCATAGACCTTATAGGCGGATTTGGCTTGCGCGATCTGCTCTTCCGTGCCGGTGAGGCCGAGCAGGCTGGCGTGATAATCGGCCAGGTATTCCTTCATGCGTTCCGGCGTGTCGCGCCCGGGATCGGTGGACACGAACAGCGGCTGGATTTCAGCAGCGGAATCCCCCAGCTCTTCCAAAACAGTCGTGATTTTCTCCAGCCCCGCGGGACAAACGTCGGGGCAATAGGTAAAGCCGAAGAAGACCAGCTTTTTCTTGCCGGGCCAGGATTTTTCCGTCACGGCATTGCCGTCGTGGTCGGTCAGCGCGAAGGCGCCGCCCACGCTGGAGCCGGCGACTTTTTGCGCGGCTTGCGGCATGGCTTCGGCCACGTCATCCTTGATATCGGTTGCCATTTCCCCGGCACCTTCCACGGCTTCGCCGGCCATATCGGCGGCGGCTTCTGCCGTTTCCTCAACGCCTTCGGCGGCAGTTTCGGCCATATCGCCCAGCTCTTCCGCAACGCCCTCGGCGTTCGGCATGGCGGGGGCATCGGGCACGATGTTTTCGCGCGCGGCATCGATGCCGGCGTATTCATCCTCGGCGGCAGGGGCGGTGATGGGCGGCGGCGCGTCCTTCATCGCTTCGCGTTTCTGGAACCAGGCGAGGCTCGCGCCGAGGCCGAAGCCGATCAGCGCCAGCACAACGAATTTCACAAAATTTGCCATAAGTTTCTCCCGGGTATGGAAAGCATTAAAAACAGGTCGGATGACATGAGATATAGTCACGCCAGATATAGTCATGCCCCCGCGGCGGAATCAAGAGCCTTGCAACCCATTGCGGCATCAGTCGGCTTCTTCTTCGCCGGCCTCGCGCGCGAAGGCGGCCAGATAGTCGCGCATGAAGGCGACGCGGCGCGCGCCCTCCTCCCGTCCGGCCACGGTTTGCAACGTCTCGGCGGTCTTGAACAGCTTGACGAAAAAATGATCGATCGTCTGGGCCGCATCGTCGGGGGCGCGGCGGCGCGCCAGAATATCGCCGTCAAAGTAATAGGGCCGCTGCAAAAGCGTGCCGACGGTAAAGCAGCGCGCAATGCCGATGGCGCCAAGGCCGTCGAGGCGGTCGGCGTCCTGCACCACCTTGGCCTCTACCGTTTCGGCGGGAATGCCCGCGCTGAAACTATGCGCCGCAATCGCGTGATGGATGCCGTCCAGATATTGTTCGGGGTATCCTGCCGCCCGCAGCCATGCCACCGCATGATCGGCGGACAGGCGCGAGGCCTCCTTGCGGCGCGGATCGTCTTTCGCGACATTCACGCAGTCGTGAAACCACGCGGCGGGCAGAACGACCCGCATCTCCGTGCCTTCCGCCGCCGCGAGCGTCGATGCCATGCGCACCACGCGGCGGATATGCAGAATGTCATGCGAGGGATCCGCGGCGGGATAAAGCTTTTGCGCCTCGGCTTCGAATATCCGCTGCCAGTTTTTATCGTCCGTCATCGCGCCGCCGCCTTTCCCATTGATGGAAAGGCAGCATAGCCGAAAAGAAGCCGTGATCAAGGGCCGGAATCAGTTATTGCACATCACCGGCTTGAACACGCGCGAACTGTCGGTTTCGTGTTGCAGGTTATAACAGGTGGTACGGATGGCGCGCTTGTTTTGCGTCGTGCCGTTTTTATTTTCGACCTGGATGATGACGCGTTCCCGCTTTTTATACTGCTGGGCGTTTTCATCGAAATAAAAACCGTGCGGCAATTTCATATCCGTCTGCACCTGGCGCGCGGGCGGCGTCGCGGATTTGTCCTCCGCTTCCGCCCAGCCGGCGGCGGGCGCGGCAAACAACAGCGCGACAAGCAAAAAACACGCCACATAAAAAACCTTACGGCGGTATATAACGGGCGCCTGCATGGCGGTCTCCCTTCAAGACGGATACTCTCTTCATGATAGCATATTTCGGGCAAAATTGTTACCGCCGCGCCTGAAACGCGGGGGAACAAGAAAATCCTTACGCAATTTCAAGGCGTAACAGGCGCAATCCGCACAGCCTTTGCACGCCCGTCATAAAGCCTACAACAACCGCCTGCCGTTCGGCACCGGCGCCTTGGGATCGAGAGTGACGAGCACGATATGCCCTGCCGCATCTTCCACTCCCGTCGTCAAAGCCTCAGACATCAGGGGGCCGATCTGCTTGGGCGGAAAGTTGACGACGCAAAGCACCTGCTTGCCGACCAGTTCCGCCGGCGTGTAATGCGCGGTGATCCGGGCGGATGATTTTTTGATCCCGATTTCCGGCCCGAAATCGATCTGCATTTTATAGGCGGGCTTGCGCGCCTCCTTGAACACCTCCGCCGAGAGGATCGTGCCGATGCGCAAATCGACCTTCATGAAATCGTCCCATGCGATAGGGCCTTGCGGTTTTTGCGTCGTCATGGGGCGGGTTCTCCCGTGGAGAACTGTTTGTCTCCCCAGATTTCCTTCAGCCGCTTTTCGCGGCCGCAGCCTTTTTTATAGAGGGCGTATTGCAGCGCGTTCTTTTTGTAATATTCCTGATGATACGCATCGGCGGGATAAAACACCCGCGCGGGGCGGATGAAGGCGGCGACCGTCCGCCCCAGTTTTCGCTCCGCCGCCTGCAACGATTTTTCAGCCGCCGCCTTTTGCCCATCCCCGAAATAGAAAATGCCCGCGGCATACTGGCTGCCCTTGTCGCAGAACTGGCCTTCCGCATCGGTGGGGTCGACATTCTCCCAGAAAATTTTCAACAGGTCTTCGTATGCCGCGACGGCGGGATCGAACTTGATCTCGACGACCTCGATATGCCCCGTCTTGCCCGTGGCGACGTCGCGGTAGGTCGCCGTCGCCGCAGTCCCGCCCATGAAGCCGGATTGCACGGCGATCACGCCTTCCTTCTGGTCGAATTCCGCCTCCATGCACCAAAAGCAGCCGCCGGCGAAAACGGCCGTTTGCGGCGCGGCGGCTTCCCTTACGCCGTCTTCGGGAACGAAAGCCCGCGTCATTTGCGAACCGAAAAATAAAAACGCCGCCAGCGCCAGCACCGCCGCGATCATATTTTTGGAATATGCCATGATATTTCCTTCCCCGGCAGGCGGCACGTCATCACGAACAGGCGGCCGCCTTTTGCGCATCAAGGAAGGCCGCGACTTCCTTCGCGTAGCGCTCCGCCACGGGCAGGAAGGATTTTTTATCCTCGTCATAGGCATCGACCGCGCCCGTCCTGATGTCATAGACCCAGCCGTGCAGGTTGACCTGCCCCATGGCCAGCCCCGTCGCCACATAGGGATGCGTGCGCAAATGCTGCAATTGCAGCAGCACGTTTTCGCGTATCAGAAGATCGGTTTTCGCGGCATCGTCAAGGCCGCTGTCCTTCGTTTTTTCCCGCACGATCTGCATGGCGGCCTTGGCATAGCCCAGCCAGTCCCGCACATGCGGCAGGTCCTCCAGCCCGTGCGGGTGGTTCATCGCCGCCG
>Ga0206101_1000062_pt1 | contig 39623 bp, 53 predicted proteins | sample 1B0metagenome_FD_148613 | JGI IMG/M metagenome (GOLD analysis project Ga0206101, IMG submission 148613) | Enriched microbial communities from leaf-cutter ant dump, University of Wisconsin, Madison, United States - 1B0 | ecosystem: Environmental > Terrestrial > Nest > Insects nest > Nest dump... | reverse complement strand
AGGGCGCAGGCGTCCGGCAGGGCGCGGGTGTACGACGAGGCGCGGGTGTACGACGGGGCGTGGGTGTACGGCGACGCGCAGGTGTCCGGCAGGGCGCGGGTGTACGGCAGGGCGCGGGCGTCCGGCAGGGCGCGGGTGTACGGCGACGCGCAGGTGTACGGCGACGCGCAGGTGTACGGCGACGCGCAGGTGTACGGCGACGCGCAGGTGTACGGCGACGCGCAGGTGTACGGCGAGGCGCGGGTGGAGTCGCGGACGCATTGGATCGCGGTCGGCCCGATCGGGTCCGAAGGCGTCACCGCGACGCTCGCGCGCACGGGGGACGCGCACGGGCACGTCCTCGTCGTGGGCTGCTGGACGGGGACTCTCGACACCCTCATGGCCGAGGTGAACCGCCGACGGAAGCTGTGGGGAGTGGACGACGCAACGCAGCGGTTGTGGACGGACCAGTACAAGGCGCTGCGCAAGCTCGGGCGCGTGACGGTCGCATCGTGGAGCGCGAACTCGACTACCGAGAAGAAGGAGGAACGATGACCGACATCGACGTGACCAAGATCCAGCCCGGAGACCAGGTGAAGCTCCAGGTCTTCCTGAACGATCTCGGCTGGACGAACGTCAAGGGCTGGCACACCGTGCGGCGCAACGCTCTCGGTGCGCTCCTCGCGAACGGACGTACCATCCTCCACGTCAACGGCCGGACCCCGCTCGGTGTTCGGGTCCGTGCCTTCCGGCCTGCACCCGAGATGGAGCAGAAGGTGCAGCCGGTGCCCATCCCGACCGAGCTCGGTACTCGCTTCACTGCCACCGTACGGGGCGAGCCGAACCACATCGTGTTCGTCATCGTGCAGTACGTGACTGCTTACCCGGCGGGCGGCACCATGTGGCACCGGCCTAGGGACATCACCAACATCACCTGCATCGAGAGGCCATGACACATGACTGACATCGACGTGAGCAAGATCAAGCCCGGCGACCTGGTGAAGATCGAGGTGTGCTGGGGCGCGAAGGCACTCTGGCTGAGCGCCAACGGTTGGCACAGGGTGACCGAGGAGGGGGGGTGTCTGCGCGCAGCGGACGTGGTGATTCGCAACATGGACGGGAGCGCTTCGAAGTCCAACCGCGTCCGCAAGCACAAGCCCGCCCCGCAGCCCATCCCGACCGAGCCTGGCACCCGCTTCCGGGCGACGGTGCTGGGCGTACCAGACCAGATCGTGACGGTGCTGGGGCGCACGCCCACCGGGGCGACCGGGCAAGGGAAGTCGGTGTACACCACGTCCCCGGACTACATCACGGCCCGCGCTGTGAAGGGGTGCTACCTGCACACCGCCGAGGACATCACCGGCGTGCACGACGTGGTGCTGCCATGAGCGTCCTAACGCACACGTCTGTCGTGGTGCTCCTGGTGGCCGCAGCGATCCTGGTGTCCGTGGCGCTGTACGGCGCGATCCTGGCGGACCGGCGGGCCGAGGAGCGCGACGGCGCGATGGACGCGCTGGGCATGGTCCTGGCAACGATCGGTTGGGCAGACCGCACATTCGTCGTAGAGGCGTCGACCGTCGCCTGGTGGTACGAGAACGAGCTCGAGGCGCACATCAAGCTGGGACCCGACGGCGAGCTCGTCGTGTGGGTCGACGACGAGGAGGAGGACTAGGTCATGGTGTTCATCACGTTGACGCAGCGGACGCTCGGGACGAGCCTCCCGGTCACCATCGACGCGTCGAAGATCGTCGCGGTCCGCGCGGTCCCGGCGCGCAACCGGGCGAACGAGGTCATCCCCGGCGCGTTCGACGGGTCGATCGTCGACCTCGACGCGTCGGTCGACCCGGTCCTGGTCACGGAGACTCCGTCTCACGTTCTCGAGCTGATCGAGGACGCGGAGCGAATGATCCGTCGCCTGGCTCAGGCAGCGGCCGCAGCGGTCCGATGAGTAGCTGCGGCTGGTGCTTGACCGGCCACCACTGGGAGTGCAACGACATGGTGCACGGGCATCCCTGCTCGTGCACACGGTGCAAGGAGGAGGGGAACATGATCTCTGACGCGTGGAAGGTGCTCGACGGGTACGTCGAGCACATCGACGAGGACGGCATGAAGGAGCGCGCCCGTGGTGGCGCCGAGGTCCTGTCGACGATCCTGGCAGTGGAGCCGTCCACGATCTCGAAGGAGTGCGGGCGCCGCGCGGCGCTGCGCAGGCAGGGGCAGGTGCCGGCGCAGATGTCGAGCGCCGAGCTGCGCGGGAAGTACGAACCGCTGCGCGGCAGCGGCGTCACCCTCGTCGCCGGCCTCCCGACGAACGGAGACGCAGCATGATCGACGTGTTCCTGACGCACCGGGGGTGGGTGCGTACTAAGGGGTGGCGCCGGGTGGAGATCCGCGCCACCGGCGAGGTCGACCAGCTCGACCAGGAGGCCCCGTGATCCGCTACGTCGCACTCGTCGCAGGAGTCGTGCTTCTGACCACCGCGGGCGCAGTGGCGCGGGTCAGGCCGCCGGCAGGCCTACCGCCCGGAGGCAGGGTGGTGTACGTCGTGACGTCGTGGGAGGAGTACACGCGCGCGATGCAGGAGCTCGCACGGGAGCTCGTGATGCCCTCGCCCGCTCGGGTCGTCCTCGCGCGAGTGCTGTTCGCGACGGGCGTCGCGTGCATCGTGGGCTTCATCTGCTGGGAGGTGGTGTTGTGACCGACATGATCGACCGTCTGGCGCTCGAGGTGTCGTGCCCGACGTGCGGCGTCGAAGCTCACGTCGCCTGCGAAGGTGGCGTGATACACCCGGCTCGACGCCCGCACGAGGTCGTCGAACACCCTGGGCAGCGCAAGCCCAGGGTGCAGCCGCGGCGCACCTGCGAGATCGCGCATGCGGGCAAGCGGATGTTCTCGTCGCGCGGCAAGGCGGAGGCGGCGCTGCGGCGCATCCGGAAGATGGGCGAGCGCCACGAGCAGGGCAAGCCGGTGCGCCCGTACCGCTGTGCGATCTGCGGGAAGTGGGCACTCACCTCGAGGCCGATGTGATACGGGTCACTTACCACCAGCGCGCTTCTGACGGGCGGTGGTTCGCCAGGCTCGAGGGTGTCGACCGGTACACCGGGGAGCCCTACGTCTACTGGCGTCCGCACTATCCGCCGGTGGCGCGGTCGACGTATGCCCGCGACTGGGAGGGGTTCGAGCGGGAGACGCGGCGCAAGTATCACCTGCCGACCCCCGACGACCTGCCGCGACCGCAGCTCCCGGCGCGCCCGGCGTCGTTCGACGAGCAGTGGGTGGTCCGGAAGATGACGAACGCGGCGGACGCGTTGCGCGGCGCCGGGTTCGAGGTGGACCTGCAGGCCGCGGTCGACCCGTCAGGGGTGCGTCGGGTCGCGTTGCGTGGCGTGATGAAGCCGCGGCTGGCTGTCGTGCTGTTCTGGTGGTGGCGTCCCGCGGGGATGTCGAAGATGCGGGGGCAGGATGTGTGGAGGGAGGGCGAATGGGTGAACGACGACGCCTACGTCAGGGCCGCGGCCGGCATGCCGGTGCGGACGGGGCGCACGAGCCACACGGAAGCGCTTCGCTCGATGACGGTCTGAGCGAGCTGTGGAACGACCTGACTCGGCTCTACGAGCCGCTGGCCGAGCTCCCGGCGCGACTGATCGGCGGGCCGCATCACGGGCGGATGATGCACCACCTGCCCGCGGGGGATGTGCTGTACGTCGGGTTCCTCGACCGTGGCGATCGACGCACCGTGGCGTACGCCCGCACGCACCTGTCGGACGCCGGTCACTGCTGGGTCTACGTGTTCGTTCCGGGACTGCGATGAGCGGCGGGTGGGCCGGGTCGGACCGGCGCGACCGCCTGCCCCCCGACTGGTCGGCGATCCGGGCGGCGGTGCTGCGCCGCGACGGGTACCGGTGCACCCGTCAGACGGTGCTGGGGCGGTGCTTGGGGACGGCGACGCAGGTCGATCACATGGTGCGTGGGGACGATCACCGCATGGAGAACCTGACGTCGCTGTGCGGGCCGCACCACGCGGAGAAGTCGTCCCGCGAGGGGAACGAGGCGAAGGCAGCGGCGGCGGCTGCGCGTCGGCGCCCGTACCCGCGTGAGCCGTGGCGGCTGCGGTGAGCGGCGTGGTGTCGCGCGCGATGACGCAGTGGAGGGTGTGCCGCGACGCGTACGAGGTGTTCCGTGAGGCGCAGTACGGACGTGCGATCGACGAGTGCGACGGGGTGCTGCTGAACCGCCGGGGACGGCGGGCCGGGGTGTCGTCGTTCTCGCTGTTCATGGGACCGGCGACACGGACACGCGCGTACGCGTCGGAGGAGCTGCTGGCGTTCTGGTCGCGTGACCCGCGAGTGACGTTCGAGGAGTTCGAGGCGTCCTGGCCGTACGAGGTCTAGTCGTCCTGCAGGCCACGCTCGAGCGCCTCGCGGATGACCTCGGAGTGCGACACGTGCCGGGCTGCGGCGATCTGCGCGATCCGCTCGTTCATCTGTGTGCTGATGACGATGGACTTGTTGATCGGGTACTGGCCGTATCCGGGCTGCAGCGGCATCTCGTCTCCTTAGTCGGATCTTGCTAACTTGTTGTGAGGAGTGTAGCGTCCCAGGGCATCGAAAGGAGAGTCGGATGAACAAGGTCGAGGAGTTCCGCGCCCGCATGGCCGCGAAGTCCCAGCGCGCCCGGTACTTCGCCGAGCTGGACGCCGCCGCGACGCAGTCGCAGATCGAGGCGCGCAGCCGCCCGCGCAAGCCCGCCGCCACGAAGGCACCCCGGACGCCGGAAAGGCCGCCAGGGGGGCGCTCTCCGGCTCCTGCGGGGGCACTCACGACCCGCGGCACCCCCCGGGTGCGCACCCTCCCGTCAGGAGCGGACGCCCCGCGGCCCTGCAGCGCCGGATGCGGCCGGCTCGTGCGCCCACTGCACACCTCGATCGAGGACTTCCCCGGCACCCTGCGCCAGCACGCCGCCGGGTACTGCGCCACCTGCTACCGCAACGGGCGCACCAGGTGATCCCCGTCCCGACGGCATGGTGGGCCGTCAGCCCTGACTCCTACATCGCCGATGCGAATGGCAAGGTCTGGTACGTCCGGACCAAGCACTGGGCGCCACCGATCCCAGCAGGCGCCACCCGCATGGACGCCCGTGTCGCGGGGATCGACGGGGACGACCCGCACCGCGCCACCCTGGTCGGCCCCGCCGGAGAGGAGGCCAAGGTCGAGCTCCCCGGCAGCAAGGTGGTCGACCTGATGGTCCCGACCGACCAGGAGGCTGTCGCGATGATCGAGTCACGGCTCGGTAAGGTCCGCATCTTGAAGATCGAGCCGAACCCGCCGCCCGGGCGCCGCAACACCCCCGCGCTGCGTGCCGGGCTCGCCCTGCACCTGATCCACTTCCACGCCGTACCCCTGCAGCCGTCAGCCGACAAGGGCAACGGCACCCTGCAGGACCTCATCGAGCTGCACGTCCTCGGTCACGCGCGACCGTGGGACGTCCGGCTCAGACATGTACATGCCGGGTGGCCCCGGTAGACCCACGAAGGAGCACTCGAGATGAAGCCCCTGACCATACGCGTCACGGCGCACTACCCCCGCGGCGTGACGCGAAGCCACTTCAAGACGCTCGACGACCTCGGGCCGATGCCCTCGATCGTCCGCCGCGACACGCTCGAGCACGAGCTCTGCGCCCTGCTCGAGTCCATCGACCCCGGCCGGGGCGCCACACTGACGGCCATCCGCGCGGAGGTCTCCGACGCCGCCATCGAGGTGCACTTCACCACAGCCGTGAGCATGAGCGACGTCACGACGGCGGCGAACGCGATCCTCGTCCTCGGACAGGGGGACGCGTCGTGAGGTACCCCGCTCCCCTGTCCGAGCTCGGCGTCGGCGACCTGGTCGTCGGACGCCCCGTCGTCGCTCGCGGCCCCTCGAGCGATGCCCCGTACCGGGTCATGGTCCTGTGGGACGAGGACGGTACGCGGATCTCCCTGCCGGTGTTCGAGTTCCCGATCGCGTTCCGCTTCGCGCACCACCTGGCCCGCATGCACGCCGCCGGCGTCGACGTCGACACGGCCTACCAGCAGGTGACGCCGTGGTGACCGTCGGCGAGCTGCTCTCGCCGCCCGACCCGCGTGATGGCGCCGGTGTCCCCCGCAACCACAACGGGTGGCCGATGATCCGTCCGCTGCCCGGCGAGGGGCACCTGGCGTACAAGTCCGGGGTGAACGCTGGTCTCGTGCCGTACTTCCGATCGTCGTACTACGGCGGGGAGATCGAGGACAAGCACGCCCTTGTGGCGTGGCAGAAGCGCCAGGTCGCACGCGGCGTGTTCCTGGGGTTTCAGCGCGGCACGCTGCGCAACGGGCCGAACGGCGGCGCGCCGTACAACCCGGAGATCGAGCCCGGCGAGAGTCGCGAGAAGAAGGCGTGGGACGCGGTCGCCGAGAGGGCCGAGGAGGAGGTCGGCTCGTACCGCTGGGCGAAGCTCGGGACGGCAATCCACCACGCCACCGAGCTCGTCGACCTGGGCGGCGACCTGTCCGACCTGTCCCCGGAGGTCCGCGAGCGCGCCGATGCGTACTGGCAGGCGAGGAAGCGCTGGGGGTGGACGCCGACAAGTGTCGAGACGTTCGGCGTCGAGGACACCAACCACGTCGCAGGCACGTGGGACCGCACGATGTGGTTCTGCGGAAGGCACACCATCGGAGACGTCAAGACTTCCGGCTCGATGGACTTCGCCGGGATCGGGTTCGCCGTTCAGCTTGCGGAGTACAGCCGGATGCGCGAGTACGACCCGGAGACCGGGGAGCGTCGTGATCGCGAGATCCCCGTCGACCTTGAGGTCGGGTGGATCATTCACGTGGACCGCAATCCTGGCGGACCCGTCGAGCTGCATCGCGTGGACATCGCGGAGGGCTGGCGGTTCGCATCGCTCGTCGCCCAGGTGCTCGAGGCGCGCAGCGTCGGCCGCAAGGCGATCGGCAAGCACCTCGATCCCGATCTGGCGACCCTCACCCGGTGCACGACGCGGGCGCAGCTCACCGAGGTGATGAGCACGAACCCGATCTCGCCCGAGATGCGGGAGGTCGCGAACGAGATGTGGAGGTTGCTGCGATGACCGAGTTCGAGATCGAGCTACGGGCGATGAGCACCGCGGAGCTCCGGGAGTGCTTCACCGCGCGACCCGACATGGACGCGGACGCCCTGTTCGCCGAGGTGACGCGGCGGGGGAAGGTCGAGGGGTTCGACGAGGTCGCCCGCTGGGCGTCACACCCTCACCCCGTGGGCGATCCGTTGGATCTGTCGCCTTCGCAGCGTGAGGTGTGGCACAAGGGTTACCGGTACGCGATGAACGACGTCGCGCAGCACTGGAACATGCGCAGCTACGACGCCCTGGGGGTGGACAAGTGGTGGTGACACCGTTCGTCCGCGAGGACTTCGCCGGACCCGGGGGATGGGACGAGGGCGCCCGCCTGCTCGGCCTGCCGGGGGTGATCGCAGGCGTCGAGTACGCGGGACCAAGGGACCCGTCGGTGGCGGCGCGCGTCGCCGTCGCGGCCGGGCATAAGCGGTGGGTGGCGGACGTGCAGTCCGCCGCGGTGCGGGACTATGCGTGGCCGTCGATGTCCGGGTACATCGCGTCACCTCCGTGCCAGACCTTCTCCACGGCGGGCAAGGGGGAGGGGCGCGCGCACCTCGAGGCGTTGGTCTCGGCGCTGAGCCTGGTGTACGACGGTGAGACGCCGGAGGATGCCGTCGCCGCGGTGCACGACGCGAAGCTCGACGTGCGTTCGGTGCTCGTGCTCGAGCCGATGCTGGTCATCCGGCGGCACCGCCCACGGTGGGTGGCGTTCGAGCAGGTGCCTGGCGTGCTGCCGATCTGGCAGGCGTACGCGACACTGCTGCGCGACCTCGGTTACAGCGTGTGGACGGACACGATGACCTCGGAGCGCTACGGGGTACCGCAGACGCGCAACCGGGCCATCCTGATCGCGTCGCTCGACCGTGAGGTCGGCGAGCCTGCCGCGACACACTCGAGGTACTACTCGCGTGATCCCGGGCGCATCGACCCGGGGGTGCCGCAGTGGGTGTCGATGGCGGAAGCGTTGACGTGGGGGATGACGGGTCGCCCGTACCCCACGATTAGCGTCGGCACGAAGGCGGGCGGTGCAGATTCGATGGCTCTCGGGGGGTCTCGGGCCAGGCAGATCGTCTACAACGCGCTCGAGGCCGGCGACTGGCTCCGGCACCCGGAGGGGGGGGCGCGGTTCAACGACCAGTCGGGCACGCCGTTCGACGAGCTGTGGCCCGAGAAGCGTCCGGCGACAGCGGTGGCCGGGAGGGGGATTGTCCAGAATCCCGGCGCTACGGCGAACCGCTTCAACAGGTCGACGAAGTCGCGCAACGACGGGGTCCGTGTGACCGTGCGGGAAGCGGGGGTGCTGCAGTCGTTCCGCGCCGACTACCCGTGGGAAGCAGCGGGGACGCGGACCGCGCAGTACCAGCGCGTGGGCGACGCGATCCCGCCGCTCATGGCTCGGGCGATCCTGTCGGAGGCGACGGGCATCCCTTTCGACCGAGTCCCGGTGGCGTCGAGCTAGCGCCGACGGGGCTCGTCGTGAGCACAGGGGTGAACATGCACACCCGTCGGCCCCGGCGCGTACCGGGACGAGATGGTCGCGGCGGGTCGCTGGCGCGAGATCTCGAAGATGCAGGAGCGGGCGTTGGCGGCGCCTGCGCCTACGGTGGACGGGAAGGTCGGCGGAGCCGGGAGCGCGGGAGTCGACAGTGCGGGGCTTGACAGGCCCCGACCTGAATCAGTAAGTTCCTAGCAAGTTCTCAACGAGAAGATCGGAGCAACAGATGACCGATGAGTGGGGAGCCCCCCCGCAGCAGCAGGACCCGTGGGCCGCGCAGCCCACGCAGGACCCGTGGGCCGGCCGGCAGGTGCCGCCGCAGGACGTGCCGAGCGTCGGCGACCTCCTGGCCGGTGGGTCCGGCCCCGGTGGCCCGGCGTTCAAGTTCGCGTGGGACGACCAGCGCAGCGTCGGCAACGCCGTCATCGGCCGCGTCCTCGGCGCCCGCCCGGTTCCCAAGACGGACCCCGGCGAGGCTACGCCGAAGCGTGACCGCAACGGCAAGGTGCTCTACCAGATCGCCGTCGCGGTCCAGACCGGCCTGCGCGGCTGGGCGGGGTGCAAGCCGCCGAAGCGGCAGCACCCGGACGGCACGGTGAGCCTCGCGAACCCGGCGGAGGACGACGGCGTCCGCACGCTGTACCTGTGGTACACGCTGCGCGACGCAGTCGCCGAGGCGATGACCAAGGCGGGCGCGAACCTCGCCGAGGGCATCCCGAACGACTCGATCATCGGGGTCAAGGTCATCGGCGCAGACCCGAACCCGAAGGGCGGCGAGAAGATCCGCCGCTACGAGGCGGTCTACTACGCGCCCGGCGCCGCCCCGGCGCAGATCGTCGCGCGCATCGACGCGGCGCCGCCGGTCCAGCAGCAGGCGCCGCCGGTCCAGCAGCCCGCTCCGCAGCAGGCGCCGCCGCAGTACGCGCCCGTCCAGCAGCAGCAGGCCTACTATGCGCCGCCCGCGCAGCAGGCGCCGCCGCAGGGCATCCCGAACGGCGCGGGCCAGGAGGAGCCGCCGTTCTGACCGATCCCCACGCCGGGGCGTCGACCCCTGGGCGCCCCGGCGTGGACCACCCGTAACCGACGACAGTGAGGAGCGCACCGACATGACCGATGAGAAGAAGTCCGCCCTGCAGGCCGTGAAGGCCGCGGAGCGGGCGTGGGAGTCCGCGGCCAAGAAGGCGTCCGCCAGCCGCGAGAAGTACCTCGAGCTGCAGCGCGACGCGAACGCCGCCGCGCGGGCGCTGGCCCACGCCCGGACGAACCCCGCCCTGTTCGACGACGACCCGACGTCGGTCGTCCTGCCCAGCGACATGCCCCCGGCGCCGCCGACGCCGAAGCTCGCCGTCGTCGAGGACGCCGGCGACACGCCGCCCGAGCCCGAGCCGTGGCAGGACGCCGACATCGACGCCGACACCCCCCCGTGGGAGGAGCCGGTCGCGGCACCCGAGCCCGAGGCGAAGCCGCGGACGCGTCGCGTCGGCCAGCGCCGCACCAAGGTCGAGCCGCCCACCCCCGAGCCGCTGTCGGCCCCGGAGCCGATCGCCACGCCCGCCTACGCGCCGGACGGGACGATCATCGACGAGACGTTCGACCAGCCGTTCTGACCGGCCCCACCGAGCCGCGTCGCCCCCGAGACTGCCCGAGAGGCTCGGGGGCGACGCTGTACCAGGAGGTAGCGATGTGGCAGGAGCGCGCAGCATGCCGCGGCGAGGACCCTGACGTGTTCTTCGCCGGGGACAACGAGCGCGGCCAGGATCGACGGAGCAGGTTCGTCGCCGCGAAGGCGATCTGCGCAAGGTGTCCGGTGATCGTGCAGTGCCGCATCGCCGGGCGGCAAGAGCGCTACGGCGTATGGGGTGGGGTCGACGAGTTCGAGCGGGAGGCGCAGCGACGATGACGACGCGAGTGTGCATCGAGGAGGGGTGCGAGATCCCGGCCGCCATCCGGTCCCAGCGGTGCGGCTGGCACCGGATGGCCCGTCTGCCCGTCGTCGAGCAGGACGCCGCGGCGCAGCGCCGTCGCGCCCGCAACGAAGCGCGCCCGGGCTACGTGTTCGTCGCCAGGCAGCGCGGCCAGGCGCCCGCAGGCACGAAGTGGTGCGCGGGCTGCCAGGGGCTCGTCCCGGACTGGTACTCGACGGGGACGTACTGCCGAGCTCACGCCCGCCTGGTTGGCCGCAGCGGCGCCGTCGCGCGTAAGTACGGCCTCACGGCGAAGGAGTACGACGACCTGCTCGAGCTGCAGGGCGGACGCTGCGCGATCTGCCGACGCCGACCCCGCAGCCGCGCGCTCGCCGTCGACCATGACCACCGGACCGGCCAGGTGCGCGGGCTGTGCTGCCAGCGCTGCAACCACGACCTGCTGGGCGCCGCGGGCGACGACGTCCAGATCCTTCGTTCGGCGGTGCGCTACCTCGAGACGCCGCCGACGTCGGGGCAGTGGGTTCCGCTGGACGCGCTGGTCGACGTCCCACCGCCGCCGTTCTAGACGACGGGAACGAGGCCGGCGCCGTTGACGACGTACATGTGCGCATCGACCAACTCGACGACCTCCCCGCCCACGACGCGGTACAGCGTCGGGAGCGCACCCGTCGGCTCCGGCGCACGCCCGATGGCGTAGAAGTCCGTGAGCACGACGAGAGCGCCGTCCTCGACGGGTGCCGAAGCGTCGACCGAAACACCGGTCAGGATGAACAGCGATGCGGGACCGGGTGACGCCTCGACGTACACCTCGGTGAGCGTGACTGAGGTGACCGCGGTGTACGCGGTCCCCTCGACACTGACGCCCGTCAGGACGACTGCTGCGGCCACGTCAGACCGCCGTCGCCTCGATGGTAATGCGGACCCCGGTGGCCCAGGAGGTGACCAGGGCGATGTCTCCGGACGGGAACGTCGCCGTCATCTCCCCCTCGGCATCGGGGATGGCGGGGATCACCTGAGTGGCTCGCAGCGCGGCCCCGTCGTAGAGCTTGACGGTCACCGACCCCGACGTCGCCCCGGACTTGTAGCCGCGCAGTCGCACGACGAACGGCTGGCCCGCCGCGGGCGGGGTGATCGGCTGCAGGATGCCGTCGATCAGTGCGCCCGACGGGTTGTTCGGGCTGGTGACGTACGTCGCGGACGAGTTGTCGGCGAGGACCGCCTGCACGGTTCCCCCGGTTGCCGTCCAGCCGGTCGACGAGGTGACGGTCGCGATGCGACGCCGCGACGTGGCCGTGACGATGACGTCGTCGGACGAGGAGCCGGAGCCGTCGGTGACGGTGCACCGCAGCCCGTAGGTTCCCGGGGCTGATGGCGTGAACGTCGTGCTCGCCGAGCTCGCCGACCCGAAGGTGCCGGTCCCGCCGGACACGATGGTCCATGCGTACGTCTTGCTGCCGGATCCACCGGTCGCGGTCGCGGTGACCGTCGTGGACCCACTGGCGTCGATCGTCTGATCGGCTCCGGCGCTGACGACGAGAGGGGTGGTCGTCGTTTCCACGTCGAGGAAGTACGACGACGTGCCTGAAAATCCGGTCGGGTCGCCTGCAGTCTTCGTGGACTCGTCGAATCCGCCACCAGTGAGGGTGATCGCCCCCGTCGTCTTGGGGAGCTGCGTCGCTCCGTGCCCGTAGAACACGTTCCCCGCTCCGGTCGGGAACCATATCCCGACGCCGAACGCAGTGTTCGCGGCGACCGCATACGGGGTGTCGAGGGTGAACTCGGCCCATCCGAGCGCGGACGGCAGGGTGACGGTCTTCGACTGTGCGATCGACCCCGCGCCAGTCCACACGTACACGTCGACGCTGCGCCCGAACATCTCGGTCGCGGTGACGTAGTAGCGAATCTTCTGGACGGTGACGTCGACGGTGGCGATGACCCCGTGCTTGAGTGCGAGCGGCGGGCCTGACAGGTTGTCGGGGGTGGTGACCGTAGGTGCCCCGGTGCCGTAGACGTTGGCCATGGTGGATGCTCCTCTAGGGTGCCGGGATCGTGGAAAGGACGGTCCCGCTCGAGTTGACCAGGACGTTGGGGCGCAACGTCCCCCAGGTCAGGTTACTGGACGGGATGACCGCGCGGGCGACCGCGCCGAACACCCACGACCCGTTGAGGATCTCGCACCCCTGCACGTCGTAGGTCGCGTTCTCGTAGCAGCGCAGGACGTACCCGCCGCCGGCGCACCAGTTGTCGTGCCAGGTCTGCAGCCCCGACGCCCCGTCCGCGCAGAACAGCGCCGCGTTCGGAGCCCCGGTTCCGTTGGTGGGTCGGCAGTCGATGTTGCAGCGCACGATCGTGACGGGTCCGTTGCCGCCGACGTTCTGCGTCCCGTCGTTGTGGTCGGCGGAGTCCTGGCCCTCGACGCGGATGAAGCACTCGGTGAGGGTCACGTTGCCGTTCGTCTTGGCGCCGTCAGAGTTACCGCCCACTCGGCAGCGGTAGGCGGTGTAGTCGCCGAAGTGAATGCCGTCGTCCCCCGCGCTCCCCGGGGTGTCGATGGTGCACCACTCGAGCGCGAACGGGCGGTGTACTCCGGCGTAGTATCCGGACACCCCCTGGTCGAACTTGCACGCGCGGATGGTGACTCCGGTGCGGTCGATGATGAGCCCGCCCTTGAACCATCGGCGGGTGATCGTACCGCCGTCGGCGACGAAGTCCGACAGGGACACCAGCGAGTTGTGCACGGTGAGGTCGCTGTCGGTGACGTATCGACCGAGCGTCGAATCGTAGAACGCGGTGTGCCCGGTGTTCGCGACTGTGATCTCCCGACCGTGCGCCACTGCGCCGGAGGGCTCGGCGATCGTCGTCACCGAGATCGTCGCGTGCGGGCCGGGCGCGCCGTCGTCGTCGATCGCCCACACGGCGAAGGAGTAGGAGCTCTCCGGCGTGAGCCCGGTCGCCGTGTAGGTCGTCCCAGTCGCGGCGACGGACGCCGCACCGTCGCGCGAGACGCGATACTGCGCGATCGTCCCGTCGGGGTCGATCGCCGCACCCCAGGTCAGGGTGACGCTCGAGGATGTTGCCTCGGCAGCGAGGGAGCCGACGGGGCCGGGCGCCACGTTCTCCGGCGGGGCGACGCTGCCGATCCCCCACAGCGGGACCAGCGCGTGTCCGCGCACCCGGTAGACACGGTTCGAGCTCATGCCGTAGGCACCCACACCACGAGGTCGCCGTCGCGCGCGTCGTTCGGCGGGAGCGTCGGCTCCACGGGGCTCTCGATGAGATGCCAGGTCGGCGCCTCGGTCGGATCGTCCTCCCCTGTGCCACCGATGGCTTCCTCGATGAGGGAGGGGAGGTCGTCACGGATCTGCTGGGCGGCGGCGGCGGCGGCGGCGGCCTGCTCGAGCACTCCGTCGACCGACGCGACGACGATCGCCGGACCGTCCGCCGACTTGAGGAACACGTAGGGCCGCTCCGCTTGAAACGCGGGGCTCGTAGCAAGAGGCGTGATGTCGATGGACGACAACGCGACCCCGGAGACCGGGTTGCGGATCGCGAGCGGCGTGCCGAACGTCTGACCCTCGCGCACCTCGTACGCCTGGCACGAGACGTCCGCGATGCGGTTTCCGTCGACGTCGATCGTCGACTGCGGCGGGAACGTGTACCAGGTCATCGCGTCAGCTCTCCTTGCCGGTGTACGCCTCGGGGATGCCCTTGGCGAGGATCGAGAAGTACGCCTGCAAGCCGTTCGTGACGGCCTGCCACGCGGCACCAGCCAGGCCGAGTCCGGCGGCAGCCAGGAACGACGACGTGAACGCGAACGCGAGGCCCGCGGGGACGAGGAACCCGTTCGCGAGGGACTGTGCGGCGGTGCGCAGGAACGCCCGCCGCGCCGCGGTCTGAACCGTGTCCGGCACGAGGTGCTCACCCATCAGTGCGCCTCGAAGTCGATGGTCGCCGTCACGTTCGACAGGGCAGCCTTCACAGCCTTCGCGATGGCCGCCGTGTCAGCGCCTGCGACCCCGGCCTTGACGAGCTCGGCGGCGAGCTTCTGCTCGTCGAGGACGTCAGCGACGCGTGCGGTGACGAGCGGGTCGAGGATCGCGACGAGCGCGTCACGCGACTGTCGGCCGCGCTTCGTCGACCCGCCTGCGGCCTCGGTCAGCAGCAGGTATGTGCCGTTGGCCGCGGCCTCGCGCACGCCCTCGAGATCGGTCTGGCTGAGCGGCATGTCGTCCTCCTCGGGGTGGAGCAGCGCGAGTGCGCGTGCGTAGATGTCGGGGATCTGGCGGATCTTCGCGTCGCCGGGGCAGCGCTTCCCGCGGGCGGTGGAGTAGTGCATGCCGCCGCCGCGCTGGGCGCGTCCGGCGAGCGGGGACGGCAGGGCGGGGAAGTTCCCGTCGATGCCGAGGCGGTGCCAGGACAGGCCGTGCGACGACGGTCCGACCTTCGCGTCGGTCGCGAGGTGCTCAGGCACCCCGTGGGTGGTGACGGCCCACGCGTAGAGGCGGGCGAGCGTCTCGACCTGGGCGGCCGTCCACGGTTCGGTGTCGGCGTTCTTGAGCCCGCCCTGCGTCTCGATGCTGATGGTCGCGTCGTTCCCGTCGAGGTCGGCCTCTGCCTGCCACGCGGTGTCGCGGTACTGCTCGACGGTCCCGTCGCGACGCACGTAGAAGTGCGAGCTCGCGCGGCCCTGGGCGTTGAAGAACGACCACAGGGAGACGGCCTCGGACACGGCGACGTGCAGGTTCACGCGGTTGAACGCGACCATCCGCAGGCTGGACGTGTATCGCTCGTCGATGGGCTTCCAGATCGCTCCGGGGTGACGGGCCACGATTACTCCTCGGGCAGAGACGGGCGCGCATCAAGCTGCTGACTGGCGGCAGTATACGCCCGGTTCGCCTCGGCGAGCTGGACGAGCGCGGTGTGCACCGCCTCGTTCGCGGCGACGAGCTGCGCCCCGAGGGCGGCGACCTGATCGCGTAGCGAGATGAGCTCGGACTGCTGCCCTGCGATCGTGTCGCCCTGCTCGCGGACCCGGGTCCGCAGCCCCATGATCTCGTTGTCCTTGTAGGCGAGCTCCTCTGACTTGCGATTCACCTCTGCGACGAGGCGGTCGTTCGTCGCGGCCATGAGCGAGATCGTCTTTTCCGCCCCGTTGATGATGAGCGAGTCGATCTCGGCAGGGAGCTTCGCCTGAGCGCGGGACTCCTCGCCCTCGATCTTGCGCGCCTGACGACGGGTCAGTAGGACCAGCGTCACCGCAGCGGACAGCCCGCCGCCGAGCACCCACTTGACCATCTCGGGAAACAGGGTGTCCCAGTCCATGCCGGTATCCCCCGTTCCCCTCGAGCGGCGTTGCCTATGGTAGCGACGTCAGGGGCGCGAGGCATTCAGCTCGCGCAGAGCCCTCAGTACCCGACGGTTCGTGTCGATCAGATCCCACGCGCGCATGACGTACCCCGCGGTGATCGCGAGCATCGCCGCCACCGTGAACGAGCGCCCGTCGAGCCGGATGCCGCCTTGAGCCAGCAGCACCATCGCGTAGGTCAGGGCACCCGTTGCGACGAGCACACACCCGACGGCCTGCGTCCCGCGCAGTGTCGCGAGAGTGCGCTGCGCGCGCACCGGAGGCAGACGGCGGGCTGCCCAGGGGCGCAGGAACAGGGCTGCGAGGACTCCGACGCCGCCGACGATGATGCACAGCTCCCACACCATGAGCAGCGCTTCGGCGAGGGCCTCGGACATCGAACCCGCGGCGGACACCTCGCCGAACACGGAGCCGAGACCGACGAGGATCATCGCGATCGAGATGCAGCTCTCGAACGGGAACACCCGGAACACCTGCACGGGGTTCGAGGGGATGCGGGTCATCATCACGTCTCCAACGCGATCCAGTGGACGGTGCGGACTCGGCCGGCCGCGGAGCCGATCAGCCACACGTCGAACGTGCCGTTGCTGCGCACTGCGGTGATCCACGGGACTACCCCGGAGAGGAACTCGAGGCCGTTCAGCGTGCACGCGACGTCGATCATTGCGCCGAGGCCGGTGTTCACGGTGACGGCCCCGCTGGTGGTCGCCTGCACGCGCCCGGAGGCGATGCCGAGAGCCTTGCGGGCGTTCGCCTTCGTCGTGGCCCCGGTGCCGCCGTTCGCGATGGGAACGGCGGCGGCCGTGCTCCCACCGAGGCCGAGCGAGCTGCGCAGGCTGTTGAGCGAGGTCGTACCGGTGCCGCCGTTCGCGACCGGGACCGGGCCGACGGTGCTACCGAGGCCCATGACCGAGCGCAGGCTGGCCGCGGTGTCCTGAGTGAACTCACGGCTCTCCGCCCACACGTTCGCCGTCAGCGTCCGGGTGTAGGTGACCCCGGGCAGGCGGAGCACTGTGCCGGCCGAGCCCGGGAGGTTGTCCTCGAAGATCCGCTTGGCGAGCTCGTGATTCGCATGGTAGACGCCCGCGCCACCGGCCCACAGCCGCAGATCGGCGTAAACCGCTGCGGCAGACTGCCCGGCGGTGACCTTGACGAGGGCGAGCGGCATGTCCTCGATCTGGTTGCCCGACGACCAGATCGTTCGCGATGGCAGCGTCGCGCTCGAGGAGGATCCCGTAATGACCTCGATCGAGGCCGTGTTCGTCTCCCAATTGACGCGTAGCACGACGAGGTCGTAGCGCGACCCGGAGGATACCGAGGCGAGGTTCTTCACGCTCGAGCCGGACTGTGTCGCGGTGACCCCGTAGACGTACCCGGAGCCTGCCGCGATCGTCACCGCACGGTCGCCAGAGCCCCCCGCGGTGACGCGCAGCGATCCGGAGCTGCCGACGCTGTATCGCGGCCCGAAGTATCGGGCCATGCCGACGAACCCGGCCTCGTCGACCGATCCGTCGAACCCGACTGCGGTGAATGCCATCTCACACCCTCTGCATCCTGTTCACGGCCCGGGAGAGCTTGGCGATGTAGCGACCGAGCAGCCTGTCCGGATCGTCGGACTTCTCCCCGACGCGGGGCTCGACGCGCCATCCGGCATCTCGAGTCCACGATAGCAGCGCCTCGGTGAGGACATCGGTGATCTGCTGTCCGGCGACTTCCACGGTCACCGTGTCGCCGACACGGACGTTGGTGCCGTAGCGGAACGCGGGGGTCTCGGCAAGGGTGACGGACAGCCCGTACTTCGTCGCACCATCGTCGAGGATCTCCTGGCCGCGGGCGTACAGCAGGTCCGGAATCTGGTCCTCGGTGACGTCGCGAGCATCCCGCCAGCGTTCGATGACGTGCCCGATCTCCATCTCCCGGGTGTAGTCAACGACGGTGCGCAGCGAGCGCAAGTAGCCCTCTCCGGGGCCGCCCACGACGACGCGGGTCGCGGTGGCGGCGGTCTGCGTCCATGACCAGTCGGTGACCACGCCACCGAGCTCGGTCAACGGGCGGGGGTACACGGCGCGCTCGTAGACGTCGAGCAGCAGCCCGCTGGTGCCGTTCTGCCGGACGCTGACCCCGATGCCCGCGGCGGACATGCCGCACCCGTCGACCACGGGAAACAGCTTGGTCCACAACGGCTCATAGCGCAGCACCCCGCGCACGTCGGACCCGCGGTGCTGGTTGGTCGCGACGGTGATCGGCATGCCCAGGCGTGTCACGGCGTTCGCGGTGACGGCCGTCTTGAGCACGGTCTCCGCGTCGTCCTCGAGCACCCACTGGACGGCGTTCCCTGCGCCCTGGTTCGTGATCGCGTTGGCCGGGATCACCCATCCGGAGACCTCGTCGAGGAAGGAGGCGTCGTCGGTCACGTCGAACTCGTAGAGCGCCTGCTGCGTCGTCCCGGTGGCGCGTCGCGCGGTGACGTAGCCCGACAGGATGTGCGCCTGGGAGTCGCTGCCGTCGGGGCGCCGGATCCACACACGCGCACCGTCGGCCATGAGCGGCTCGATCATCCGGTCGGTCGCCAGCACGCCGATCGTCGCCTTGCCGAACCCGACGCTGATGTCGCGCAGGTTGACCGTGACGAACTTCGGGGCGCCGATCTCGCCCTTGGCGGCGAACGTCTTGTCGTAGACCTTGATCTGGATAGGTGCGGCCACCGTTACCACGCTCGCAGGTAGAGGGGGGTGAGGCGGACGCTGGCACTTCCGCCGGTCCCGCTCATCTCGAGGCCGATCGACGACGTACCCCCGGCGGGTACGGCGCCCCAGGAGATCGCGCCGAGATCCTCGTAGCGGTCGTTCCCGTCAGAGTCGATGGCTGTGCGGTGGGCGGGGCGGTAGTCCAGCGTCAGGGACTTCCCTTCGGCGATCGAGAACGGAACCTCGATACGGCGCCCCGCGATCGTGACATCCGCCGTGGTGAACGGACCGATGAGCTGCACGATCGGCCACGCCTCCTCGTCCCCAGGGTTGGCGATGGACGCGCTCGCCAGCGTCGAACCTCGCGAGATGCGGATGATCGGGTCGCCCGGACTCGTCCCACCGTGGAACGACGCGGGCGTCGCCGAGGTGAAGTCGCGCCTGACTTCCTGCCCGACCCATAGCGGATCGTCGGCCTGCAGCGAGACCCCGTAGTTCGCCCACCCGTAGAACGTCGGGTCGGCGTCGGGCGCCCAGTCGCCGTCCCCGTTGAGACGCAGGACCAGCGAGCGCACGCTGACGCCGGGCACCTCCACCGTCCATACGCCGGTCCCCCGAGGGTGCAGCGAACGCCAGAACGCGCGGTCACGCTCGACCCACTCGCGGCTTGAGCCATCGTGGAACAAGTGCACCGGCCAGAACACCGACCGGGCGTCGTAGGTGGTGTCGCGATACACCGCGCCGTTCAGCGCGGGGCTCTGGTCGCGATAGTGCGTGATGCTCGGCATCCCCAGCCCGCGGACCTCCTGGCGAGTCAGGAACACCCCACCGTCGGGGTCGCTGAGCCGCCACACGCTGCCGTCGGTGCCGATCCACGTGATGCGCATGCGGTCCCAGCCGGGGATGACCGCCGGGTTCGGCGGGGGGCCGGCGGGAGCCGCGATGATGACGGGGGAGGCATAGGCAGGGCGGATGGTCGTCGCGACCTCGTCCCACTCTGCTTGGTGCTGAATGCTCTGGCTCTCGTCGGGCTCGCCGTCCCAGGTGTAAGCGAAGTCGTCGTCCCCCACGCTGCGCCCGCTGAACGGCGGGCCGGAGTAGACGCCCTCGACGAGGGTGAGGGTGTCCCACCAGATCGACTCGCCGACACCTCCGGGGCACGTCAAGACGATCTGGACGCCGTCAGTGGCGACGGAGAAGGTGAGCCGAACGATGGTCGTGCCCGCCTGGGCGTTCACCTGCGGTGACGATGCGGGCTGGCCGACGAGCGCGGCACGACGCCACGACGACTGGCTCGACTGCGGCGCCTGCTCGAGGTGGGCTCGAGCGACGAACGTGTACGTCTTGCCGACGTCAGCCTCGTCGAACTCGTGCACGACGACGTGAGCATCGTCATCGAGATCGTCGATCGCGTACAGGCGTAGCGATGCCTCCCCCTCGTCGGCCCAGCGCGTCGAGCGGATCGGCAGGATCGACGACGAGCTCGCCGTGACGCCCGCGACAAGCGGGGACGACATCTCGGAGGGGGACTCGTTCTCGTCGCCAGACCACTCGACGGTCGCGTCCGCGTCATCGACCCCGATCGCCGGGTCGAAGTACGGCAGTACGGCGGCGGTCGCCTCGACGAGCAACCCGGTGCCGTCCAGTGTAAGGCCCGCGGGGAAGTCGTCGTCCCCGGTGGCGGTGTCGACGGCAATGCACATCCGCGCCGCGCCGACGGGCGCGACGAAGGTTGCCGCGACGCGGGTCCACTCGTTCGGCTCGAGATCGACCGGCTCCCCGTCGTCGGAGCTGATGTAGGTACCCGTGGCATCGCGCCAGGAGATGCGGACCGCGACGTTCACCGCGGCGCTGGCGCGGACGTAGGCGGTCACGGTCCACGCGTCACCCGCGACGACGACGACCCCGTCGTCACCCGTGCCCGCTCCGGTACCGGTGCCACCCGTGTTCACGAACCCTGCGCCGTCGGTCGCGATCCCGCCGGCGGACCACGTCTTGCGCAGGTACGTCGTCAGGAACGACTCCGGAGCAACGCCGGGGCCGTCGCTCGCGGCGGTGACGAGCGACGCCGTGCCGGATCCCCCGGTCCCGTAGTCGGACGACGCGGCCCATCCGGCGTAGTTCGTCCCAGCGATGGTATCGGACGTCGCGGCCGGGTCGCAGGCGGCGTTCGTCCGCCACGTCACGGCGGGGTCCGCGGCCTCGCAGGACGGATTGGTCAGCAGGTTGCGGCGGATCACGGCACCCGCGCTGCGGATGCTGAGGTACCCCGACCGGTACGAAGGGCGGGCCATCTCAGCCCACCAGCTCTGCGGCGTTGAGCCCTTCCACGGCGAGGCGCTCGCGGCGGACTCGCTCGAGCTCGAGCGCGACGTCGTGGGCGTCGGCCCCCATGTGTCCGATCTCGTAGTAGTGCGTCACGTCGCCTCCGCGCTTGATCTCGTTCCACTGGGCGCCGGTGAGCACCTGCTCGGGCTTGCCGGTCCGGTTCGCGACGAGGCTGATCCCCGGGGGGAGCGCCCCACCGTCATCGTAGAGGTTCGGGACGACGCCGCCGTTTGCGAGCGCCCAGTGGACGTGGTTGTAGTGCATCGCTGCCGTCTCGCCGGACGTGGACCCGCGGACCCCGCGGCGAAGGATCTGGTTGCTGCCTGCCGGGGTGTAGAGCAGCTCGGAGGAGTCCGGGTACGTCTTGGACAGCCAATCAAACAACGCCATGCTGGGTGGCACGATGTCGATGGCGCGGCCAAGGCCGTGGTAGGACACGGTACCCGCAGCCGACATCGTGCCAGAGGGGCGCAGGGCGTCGGAGACCCGGGCGTCAGGGAACGCCTCGGCGATGATCCCACTCATCGCCTTCCAGCCGATGCCCCCGCTAGCGGTGTGGTTCTCGCGAGTGCCGGAGATGAGCGCCTCGATGCCGTCGATGATCTTGTAGGCGAACCCGGCGCCGAGTCCGTACAGCCCCGGGGGGTTCGACCCGACGAGTGCCTCGACGACCTTGCGCAGCACGCGAGCGGGAGCCGCGGCGAGCTCGCGGACGGAGCCGACGGCGTTGCCGATCGCGTCGCCGATGCCCCCGACGAGGTTCTTCGCGCCGCCCAGGAGGTTGCCGATCCACCCGCCGCTGGCGAAGCCGCCGAGGTAGGCCTGCACGCCGCGGGTGCCGCCGCTGCGTGCCGCGGCGTTGACCCCGTCGACCCAGTCTCGGCCGAGCACGCGGCCGACCTCGGGGCGCAGCACCGGCTCACCGCCAGAGAGTTCGAGGATGCCCGCGGTCGGCGAGAAGAAGGTGTGCACGTCGCGGCCGGGGGTGTAGCCGGGCATCATGCCGCCGCGCGCGAAGGCGCGCACTTGCACCCCGGCGCCGCCGCCTCCGCCGCTCGTGCGGGGCTCGTTGTTCCACGAGGAGGGGAGCTGCACGTGGTCGACAGGGTCAATGCCGGGGAAGATGCTCACGAGCTTGTTGAAGTTGTCGATGATACCCCGGTTGATGACGGTGTTCACGACGAACTCGATGGGCTTCTTCGCAAGGTCCATGAGGCCAGACCAGATCCGACCGATGGCGTCGCGACCGGCCTGGAATGCCGGAGCGACCTTTTCCGCGATGAAGTTGCCGAGCGCCTGAAACACCGGCTTGATGTACTTTTCCCATATCGGGTTGATGTACTTGTAGTACAGGTCCGAGATGACCGGGGCGATGACGTGCACGATGAGCTGGTAGATGATGTCAGCTAGCTTGGAGAAGATGCCCCACAGTACCTCGACGGCTCCGCCGATGAGGTTGAACACAGGCGCGACGATGCTCTCGTAGAACCATGAGATCGTCGGGCCGATGATGGTGCGGAAGAACACCACGACCGGGTTGAGCACATCCATGATCTTGTCGCCGACCTCGCGGAATACACCACCGACGAGGCCGAGCACCTCGGAGACCCGGGAATAGAATCCCTCGAAGTACCCACCGAGCGTCTCGATGATGTTCACGACACCGTCGTGGAACCACTCGACATTGTCGAACGCCCACTTGAATGCGATCCCGAGGCCGACGACGGCCGCGACGATGGCTGCGATGGCAAGCCCGACGGGGCCAGCGGCGGCGACGGCTGCGCCGATACCGGCCAGGGCGCCTTCGGGGCCGAACAGCGCGGCGATGCCTGCGACGAGCCCGATGATCGACGAGGCTGCGGCCATGAGTCCCGCGAGGGTCTGGATGACGACGACGAACGCACCGAGACCGAGCGCGACCTTGGCGATGGTGTCAGGGTTCATGCCGGCGAGCCAGCCGACGAAGCCGATGAGGAAGTCGAGGAGCTTGTCGGCGTACGGCGCGAGGCCGATCGCGAGGTTGACGAGCACCTCGCCGAGCAGGCCGAGCAGCTTGCCAACCTTCGGTCCGGCGTCGCGGACGTAGTCCATGAACGTCTTGAACCCGTCGGAGTCGGACAGCGATGCCCCCCACTGGGCGAACGCGTCAGCGAGATCCACGACGACGTCGGCGATCTTCTGCGCGTACGGAGCGAAGGCGAGCAGGACGCCCGCGAACGCCTGCGACAGGGCGGCGACGATGTCGGCGACACTGCGCAGGATTCCCGGGCTGACCTCGGCCATCGTCTCGAAGAAGTCGTCCCACCAGGGCGAGGTGATCTCCCGGGCGAACAGCTCGGCGACTTCGCCGACGACCTGCGCCATTGTGCCGATGAACGTGATGAACCGGTCCCCGTACTTATCCATGATTGTCGAGATCGCGGACTGCAGGCCGGGTAGCAACCCCTCCTGAGCGGCGCCGCGTAGCGAGTCGAGGAAGGGCTTGAGACCGTAGAGGAACTCGGCGAATCGCTGCCCCGCGGGCGACAGGTTGTCCATCGCCTCCCGCAGGTTGGACACGGCGGTCGCCATCGACCCGGTCGCCGCAGCGCCCTCGTCGATCTTCGGCTTCATGTCCTCGAGGGCGTCCTTGTATCGCTGCTGCACGTCGAATAGCTTCCGAGCCTCGTCGATGCGTGCCTCGGAGACGTTGCGGCGCGCCTTGTCGAGATCCCGCTCGGAGTCGGCTACCCGCTCGTTCATGTCGTTCAGTCGACGCTTGGCGTCGATGACCTTCTCGGTCGAGTCGATTCCGCCGCGCTCGATGTCGGCGATCTGCTTGCGCAGGGACGTGTTCTCGCGACGCAGTCCGTCGAGCTCGGACTTAGCCTTGTCGGCGGCTAGCCGGGCGACCTCCTTCTCGTACGCGGTCGCCTGGGGGTCTGCCGCGAGCACAGCGTAGTGGGCCTCGGCCTGCTTCACGTCGAGCTCGGCGGCGCGCTCGTCGACCAGCCCCTTGGTGAGGTCGCCACGCATCCGCTCGAGCTCCTCAGCGGCTTCCTTGCGCGCCTGCGTGAGGTCAGCCTGAGCCCGCTGTGCGTCCTTCTGCGCGTCGGCGAGTCGTCGCTCGGCGTCCTCCTGGCGCTCAAGCGAGTCGCGGATGCGCTGCCCGGCGTCCTCGCGAGCCCGAGCGAGGTCCAGCTCGGCGTCGCGCAGGCGTCGGCGATCAGCCAGCGTCGGTGCCTGGCTGGCTCGTGACCCGCTGCCCGTGCCGAACTTCTTCTCGCTGTCAAGCGCGTTCATCGCCGACACGGCCCCGCCGATGCCGGACAGACCGGCCACCAGGGCGCCGATCCCGCCGAGCACGCCGACGATCGCGATGGCGATGCCCCCCATGCCTGCTGCGATCGCAGCGAGCACGGGGATGAGCAGCGGCCCCAGCGCGAGCGTGGTGAGCAGGGCGCCGTTGAACAGGCGGAAGGAGTTCGCGGCCTGGCCGATGTTCTGCGCCCACGCCTGGCGGATGAGCCCTCCGCCGGCGGAGTTGCGCTCGACCCTCTCGGCGAGGCGGGCGTTCGCCTGGCGGATGAGCCGGGCGCGCGTCGAGGCGTCGGACTGCTCGTCGTACGACTGCTTCACGGCGTGCTCGACGAGCTCGGCGGTGATCCGCTCGGTCGCCGCGGCCTTGATCGCGCTCGCGGCCTTGGAGCGCGCTGCCGCTTCGGCGTAGCGCGACTCCGCCTCGTAGCGCGCCTTCTGTGCGGCCATCGCGCGCGCGATGTCGGCGTCGGCGCGCGTGCGGACCGCCTCGTCCTCGGCGTCGCGCTGTTCGACCGCGGCAGCGCGCGCGAGCTGGCGCAAGGTGTCGGTGCGGTTGCGGTAGGACTGGACGACCTGAGCGTTGTGCCGGTCGAGCAGCAGTCTCTCGCCGCGCAGGGCGTCGTTCTCCTCGCGGATGGCCTGCTTCTCGGCGTCGGCGCGCTTGCGGGCCTGCACCGCCCGCCGCGCCGTGTAGTCGGCGTTCTCCCGGTAGGCGTCGCGGAGCATGTCGGACTCGGCCTTGCGGGCGGCTCGCTCGGCGGCGACGCGCTCGCGGGCTTCCGCCTTGGTCTCGCCGACGGCCTTGTGATGGAAGTCGACGAGATCGGAGAGTGCCTGCTTGAGCGCCCCGGCGTCGGTTCGGACGTCGAACTCGATATCGTCCTTCGCAAGGGCGTCGGCACGGGCCTTGAACGCGCGGATCTGCGCGAGCGCTGCGGCGGTGTTGATGTTGAGCTCGCCGGACTCGAAGCCCTCGAGGATGACCTTCGCTTCCTCACGGAGCTTCCACAGCTCGCGACGAGCCTTCGTCGCGTCGACCGCGACCTCGGCGGGCACCTTCTCGATGGCGAGCTTCATCGCTCGCGTGAACGCCCCGCCGGCCTTCGCTCCGGCCTTCGTGGCGGAACGGTCGGTCCGGTCGAGCTCCCGCTCGAGGCCGCGGCCGAACTCCCGCCCGGCTTCGCGCCCCTCGCTCGCCATCTGGCGCTGCACGTTGCGGAACGAGGGCCACACCTCGAGGACGACCGTCCCGGCGCTGAACGCCATGCTGACCTCCTGAGACGGGCGGGCGTGGGCTGCGGCGAGTCTACCGCTTGTCGATCGTTGACACGTCGCTCGTCGCATCCGGCGTGGGCCTCGCGCGAGCGGACTTCACCATCGCGGTGATCCGCTCGTGACCGGCCAGTCGACGGCGGTGCTCGGCGCGCTCGTACTCGGTCGACGGGCGGGCTACCGGCTTGAACTTCGGCGCCTTGCCGCCCGCGGCGGCGACCGTCGCCCCCGTGTTCACGGTGACCGCGTCCACGATGGTCGCCAGGAGCTCGTTCTGCAGCGACCACTCGCTGACCTGAGGGCCGGAGTCGGACTCGTCGCCGCCACGCTGCGCGAGCGCCTCGGCGACCATCTCGGCGTGCTCCTCATCCTGGGCCATCGCCTGACGTGTGAACGAGTCGCGCGGCATGTGGTCGATGAGGTTCAGCAGGCGCCGCCACTCGCGTCGGCGCCACAGGACCGCGAGATCGAGATGCGCCCGGAATTGCAGGTCTGCCTCGATCTCGCGGCCGTAGCGCGCGAGGTAGAACGTCAGGCGTCGGATTCCCCCGGCGACGCCAGTCCGAAGTAGGCGAGGTAGGCGTCCTGGAACGCCTCCATCTGGCGCTCCGTGATGCGCTCGGCGAGGAACGTCTTGCGGTCCTCGGGGGCGACGATGTTCTCGAACAGGAACTCCGGGTCGCCCTTGCGGAGCTGGGCGACGATCTGCCAGTCGATGTCCCGCAGGGACACCAGGGTCACCGTCGCCCCGGAGGGGAGTCGGACGGTCATCGGCTCGTCGGGGTCCGCCTCGATCGCGTTGAAGTCGAAGTCGACGCGCGCGGGCTTGCGGGGTGCTGCGGGCTTGCGGGGTGCGGTCATGGGTGCGGTCTCCTAGCGGTGGGTCAGGACGCCTCGACGGGCTTCGCGGGCTTCGGCCGCTGCGCCTCGACGGGCTTCGGGTCGGGGGCCACGAGGTACCCCTCGAACTCGAGCTTGACGGCCTCGGCCGCAGTCGTCGCGACGCGGTAGTCGCCGTCCTTCACGTACGTCACGGGCTTGCTCACGGTGCGGTCCTCTCCGGGGTGCGGGTAGTGCCTTGCTACGACGGCCGGGCGCCCCGCACCCGAGCTCAGCAGCCCGGCCGTCGTAGTCGTCACAGGGCGGTGAAGCCCATGTCCGCGAGCGCGTTGCGCCAGCCCATCCCGCCGAACACGTAGCGGACGGCGTAGCCCGCGGTCGAGTCGTAGAACGCGGTGAACGTGACGCCCCACGTGATCGGGTCGTCGCCCTTCGCCCAGCTCTGCGCGGCCTTGCCCGTGACCTTGAGCTTGGGGTAGATGCGGCCGATGAAGAACTGGTCGTCGCCCTCGCCGTCGACCGCGAGCGCGAAGCCGCGGTAGTGGCGGGCCGAGGGACGCTCGGGCTTCGCGACGCTCAGCGTACCGGTGTTCGAGTTCCGCGAGCCCGCGGAGAGCTGCGCGCCCGTGATGAGGCCGATCGTCAGGAGCTTCGTCTCCTGAGCGGTCACCGTGAGGGAGTCGACGTCGGAGGTGACGTCGGACCGCGTCGGCGTGACCGACTGGAACGAGGTCACGTTCGACTCGCTGACCTCGTTCTCGTGGGCCATGCCGTCGTCGGTGAGGTAGCCGAAGTCCTCGTATCCGACAGGGGCCTCGACGAGCTCGAGCTTGGCCGGGACCGCGGGCGGCCCCTCCACTGCGGCGGTGTACGCGAACGGCTCGGACGGCCAGACCTCGGCAGTCATGTCCGCGAGGAACAGCGAGCCTCCGCCGGCCTTGCGGATGAGCTGGTTCTGCAGGTTCTTGAGGGCGTCGTACGTGGTGTTCGCCATCCTGGGCTCCCGTAGTAGATCAGCGCCTCAGCCCCAGGCTGTAGGTCGCTCCGGCGTGCGCGATGTTCGAGTTATCCCAGGGCAGCAGCCTCGGGGAGACGTCCGTCCTGACGGAGTCGATGATAGCGCCTCCGGGCGTCAGGCGCGTGCGCGGCACGAGCGCCGCGTCGATGGTGCTCAGCGCGGCCAGCGCGGCGTCGCGCGACGCTGCGAACACCTCGACGTCGACCTTCGGGAAGTCGGTCACCTCGTTGCGCGTCCCGGCGAACTTCACGACGCGCACGAAGGGCAGCATGGAGTCGAGGTTCGCCGGGGTGGCGCTGCCGAACTTGGTCGTCGCCACCCTGGCAGCCGCCCAGGTGGCGAGCTCCTTCTCGATGTCGGGGTAGCCGCTCATGCCGGGGCTCCGGGGTTGTCGTAGGGCGCGCCGGCGCGACCGAGGATGCGTCGGCCCTCCTTCGGTCGCGGACCGGCGTCGGACCCCTCGGGGACGTCGAACTCGACGACGACGGCGTGCGACGTGCCAGGGCCGATCTCCCCTACCCAGTGCTCGTACCCGCCGTGGGCCGTCACCGCGGCGGCGGCGCGCGGGTTGCCGCCGATGACCTTGGGCTCGGTCATCTCGGCCTTGATCGACTCCTCGTAGGCGCCCGTCTTGGTGCTCGAGGTGAGCTCGGCGGCTGCCAGTGCTCGAGCGTCCCGCGCGATGGCCTCCGCCGCGGCGAGCGTCGGCTTGGCGATCTGCTCGCTGACGAGCAGCTCGGCCATCGACCCGTTTGTCGACGGCGGCAGCCCGTAGCGGGCGCGGGCGCGGTCGTGCTGGGCGCGCGTGTTGGCGGGGATGTACCGCGTCCGGAACGTCATCCCTCAGCCCCCGAGACGTTGACCTGGGTGCCGAGCTCCTCGCCCTGCAACGAGACGAGCAGGCCGGGCTTGCCGACGACCTTGCGCCAGATGCCGGGCTGTCGCGCCCACTCGACCTCGTCGCTGGAGGCGACTGCGACGTTACCGGGAATCAGGATGGTGTACCCGTCGAGCACGGTCGCCGAGCGTCCGCTGTCCTCGCTCGAGGCGCCGCGGGGGTACACCGCGCAACCGTCGAACTTCCGCGGGGTGCCTGCGGTCCCAGGGTTGCCGAAGCCGTCCCGGACGGCCTCGGTCCGGATGGTGACCTTTTCCATGCCGCGTGGACGCATCACGTCCTCCGCGGGGCGAACGCCCACGCCCACTGTGGATCGGCGTACAGCAGGAGGTCGGACCCGGGACGAACGTCGTTCAGCGTGATCGGGGCGACCTTCTGACCGCTGCCGATCTGCAGCGACCACAGCCCGCCCGTCGCACCATCCGTCCGGTATCCGCTGAGGCGTGCCCGCTCGCCGTCGGTCAGGTCGAGGCCGTAGACGCCGGACTCGGAGAACGTGTCGGAGATCGGGCCAGAGGTGATCCGGGTCCGGTTACGCGGGTCGAGGTAGGCGCGCTGAGCCACCCACAGGGTGATGTCCTGCGCGGTCCGTGGGGCGAGCACGTACCCTTCGTCAGCAGGGTCCGTGTCGCTGTCGGCGGGTAGGACCCACAGCGGCTGACGGGCCTCGTCTCGGACGGCCTGCGACGCCTGAGCGAGCATGAGCGTCGCGTACGCGTCGTCATCCTCGAGCGTCATGCGCAGCGCGACGGCGAGGTCGGCGACAGTCGCGAGGATCGGGGTGACGGCCATGCGGGCATCGTAGCGCACGACGAGGCCCCGCCCCAGGGTGTGGGGACGGGGCCTCGTCGATGTCTCGTCAGTCGGTGACGAACGAGCCGTACGCGATGCGCACGTTCTTGCCCGTGAGCTGCAGCTCGCCGTCGACCACGACCGGGTCACCGGCCTGCGAACCGTCGTTCGCGGTGGCGGCGGTCTGAGCCGTGTGCCGCGAGTACTGGTCCTTCACCTCGCTGATGCCGGTGAACGTCGAGACCACCGAGCGGTCGGAGAGGTAGGACAGGTCGTACTGCCGCACGACGCGCAGCTCCCAGCCCTGGTACGTGCGGCGACCGCCCCACGTGACGCCCTGGGGGACGTTCGGCGCGACGTTTGCCAGGACGGCCCACGACGGGTGCAGGACGATGAAGTCGTTGTCGTCGATCACGCTGGTGCCGTCGACGACCTCCATGTTCGACAGGAGGCCGAACACGCCGCGGCGGAACGCCGTCTGCGCCTGCGAGATGTCGTACTTCGTGAGGGCGGACGAGCCCACGATGTACGAGAACGCGTTAGCGCCGGCCAGGAGGTAGCGACCCGTGTCGGGCATGCCCGCAGCGTCGCACGCGGCCTTCACCGCGAGCGCCTGCTTGAGCAGGTTCTCGCCCTTCGGGTCGGCCGTGCCCGCGTTCGCCGCGACGGAGTCGCCGGGGCCGATCTCGAGCGTGGTGACCGCCGGGTCGGCGTTCTTCATCGCCGTGATCGTCTTGCCGTCGAGTCGAGTCGCGACGGCGTCGACCTGCGGGAACAGGATCTCGCGACCGTAGGACGCCAGGTCGAGCTTCTCCTCCTCGTCCGTGAACCGGACGCCGGAGTAGACGTGGGTGTCGAGCTTGATCTGCCCCTTGGCGCGGCTGATCTCGTCGAAGATGATCGGGTCGACTCGGTCGCGCCACGTGTAGTCGCGGGCGATCGTCAGCCCGGGCAGCGACCAGTCGAGACGGTCGTTCAGGGCGCCGACGAACCGCTCACCGTTGATCCGGGTGATGAGGTTCGAGAAGTTCGCCTTCTGGTGCAGGCGGGCGACGGCCAGCGCGACGCGCCCCGGGGTCTTGTAGTACGTGTTCGGCATGTCCCGCCTCCGGGTCTGCGACGGCCTCCTGTAGGCCGACTACGCCAGAGAGTAGCAGGCCGGAGCCCGACAGGCGACGCGCGCCGCCCGTCGGGACGGACTTCACAGAGGCGGCAGGGAGACCTTGGACGGGTCGGCCTCGACGATGGAGCCCCCGGACAGGGACTCGCTACCGATGCGGTAGGCCGCAGGCGGGGCGTTGAATCGCAGGTCGCCGACATTGACGCCGTCGTCGTCGTGGCTGCCGCTGTCGTCGTCGATCAGGCCGAGGTCGGCGCGCAGCGCGTCCGCGTCCTCGAGCAGCTCCTCGTAGGTCGCGCCGACGAGCCGCTTCGCCTGCGTCGCGCTGAGCTCCTTCTCGAGGGCGACGCGGTAGCGGTCACGCTCGAGCCTCACGGAGTCGTAGTCCTTCGTCTGCTCGACGCGGGTCCCGGAGGCGCGCAGATCCTTCTTGAGCTGCAGGATCTCGGCATCCTTGTCGCTGTCACTCGCGCCAGCCGTGTCAGCCTTGTCCTTGAGCGAGTCCCGCTCGTCGGTGAGCGTGGCGATCGTCGTGCGGTTCTCGGCGAGCGTGGCCCGGTTCTTCTCCTGGTCCTTGAGCAGATCCCAGGTGAGCTTCTTGATCTTGACGGGGTCGAGCTCGACGCCCTCCTTCTCCCAGGGGGCCGTCCAGTCCTCGATCTTCTCCGGCAGCTTCGGCACGGTTCTCCCCTTCGGGGCTCGGTGTCAGGGGCTTCGTCCTGACGCTGGGGTCACCGTAGCACGGCGAAGCCGCCCGGGCTGGTGACCAAGCATCCCGGGCGGCTTCGCGGACCAGCAGGGCGCTCAGCCCAGGTGGACCACCACGCGGACGTCGGAGCCCGCGGTGCTCGAGCCGACGTCCGTGATCTCAGCCGTCACGTACTGGCCCGGCTTGACCGTGATGGCGTCGAGGTCCGTCTTGGTGGGGACCGCAGTGCCCGTGTTCTGGCTCGCGGCGATGGCGGCGCGGTCACCGCTCGCAGCGAACACGGTCGTGCCGTTGATCTTGACGTCCACCTTGAGCGCGGAGCCCGCGGGCGCCGTGCCGGCAGACAGCGCGATCTTGCGGATGCGCAGGGGCACGTCGTAGGAGTTGTACTGCCGCTCGGGCAGAGCCGCCGCGCTGGCCGCGCCGGACTTCGAGAAGATGAACGGCGCGACACTCTGGTTACGCGCCGACGAGCTCTGGCGACCGGCCACGGTGACCTCCGGGGACGAAAGGCTGCTGTCGAGCACAGAGCATAGCGCCTACGCGGCGGCGCGGGCCTGCCATGCGCGTCGGAACACGTTCATGGGGTCGCGGGCGTACCCGTCAGGCACCCCTCCGGAGCGTGCCTCGATCGAGGTCTGCTCCCACAGCGACCTGGCGGCGAGGTTCACCTCGGGCAGCTCACCGTCGCGCTCGACGACGCCGAGGCTGCAGTGGCAGTGGTCGTGGACCTTGGCGTCCCCGTCTCCCAGGAAGCGGGGGTCGGACTCGGCGAAGGAGTCCCGGCCGTAGACCGCGCCGCGCGACGCGAGCGCCGCGCAGAAGTAGCAGCAGTCGACCCGCGCGATCCGGTACCAGCCGAGGTCGGTACGCGCCTGCATCGTGGTCACGATCAGCGAGCGCCCGCCGGCGAGCGCGTGGCGTTCGGCGGCGCCCTGCATCGCCGTGCTCGCCAGCTCGAGTGCCTTCGGCACGGCGACGCCCTTGTCGACCCTGTCGAGCAGTCCGGACCACCCGGTGACGCGCAGCGACGTCACGATCGCCTCGGGGATCGGTTCCTCGCCGCGCTGCGAGGTGATCCCGTTGTCGCCGAGGAACACCGCGGCTCGCGCGGCCGACTGTCGCCGGGCCTCGAGGATGAGCGGCATGACGGAGGAGACGAACGACTCGAACGCGCCGAAGCTCAGCGAGGTCGGGGTGAGCGTGGCGCCATAGGCACGTGTCAGGGTCGAGACCAGAGCCGCGGCGAGCCGTCCCTGGCTCACCCTGTGCGTCTCAGCGAGCTGCTGGCGCGTTGCCACCTTCCGCCTCCTTCGCCCTGGCGACCTTGACCTGGGCCTCGATCTGCCGCGCGCTGTCCTCCTCGGCTCGCAGCCGATCCTTGGCATCCTGCTGCGCGGCGAGATCCTTCATCATCTGTGTGTCCGCCTGCGTCCAGTCGGAGATGCGCGTCACGAGCAGCTCGAGCGGCACCCCGGCGGCGACGAGCGTGCCGATCGCCTGGGCGAGCGACTGGAACGCCTCGCTGCGAGTCTGGCGCCAGTGGACGCGCGACTCGAAATCATTGGCGATCTCGTCGTCGCCCATTGCCTGACCGCCGAGACGGACGCTGTTCTCGTGGCTCTCGCCCCAGCCGAGCTTGCGGATGTCCGCCTTGCGCATGTGGGTTGCCTCGGCCGCGGCGAGCCCGTCGGCGCCGAGGTTGTCCGAGGCGCCGAGCAGGTGGTGCGAGGGCGTCTGCGACAGTGCGGCCAGGTCGCGTAGGTCGGTGTCGTGCGCGGACAGATGTCCCTGCAGCGGGGTCGCGGGGATGTGCCCGAACTTCGTGTCGGCGTCCTCGGACACCAGGAAGCTACCGACGCCGAGCGCGATGCGCGCCGCAGCCTGGTCCGCCTCCGACGTCGGCTTCTTCATGCCTGCGATCGTGCGGACCACCCACGCTCCGAAGCGCTGGACGACGAGCCGGTCCTGAGTGTCCTGGTCGATGCGGGCCAGGGTCGTGATGATCGGGGCGATCTCCCCGGTGACGCGACCCTCGAGGTCGATCTCGTTGACGTAGCGCACGACGGGTGTCAGGCCCATGTCGTGCCGGCGCCCGCCGTTGCCGTCGACCGTGCGGATGTCACTGCCGTCGTCGGCTGCCGTGAAGTAGTAGCACGCGTAGTCGTTGACGAGCTGCATCCGCCAGCGACGGGCGCCCTCTGCCTTGTCGAAATACGGCTCACCCTCGAGGAAGAACTCGGGGTACTCGTCGTGCGCGGGGTCGGCGTAGAACCCGACGCCGCGCAGACCGCTGTAGCCCATGAACACCGCCGTCGGCTCACCGTCGAGCCGCCCGGTCGCGGGCAGCACGAGGTTGAACGACTGGCCGTAGGTCGCCGCGGCCGTCACGAGCGGCACCTGCCTGGCGTCCATGCCGTTGCGCTGCCACAGCCGCGAGGCCGGTGCGGACTGCTTCGTGTCGCGCAGCCGGATGTCCTCGACGAGGGCGTTCTGCACGAGCGTGGACACCACTAGACGCCCATACCCGCCGATCGCAGTGTCGCGCAGCCGGCGGAACTCGTCGGTCGCCTCCTCTGGCATGACAGGCTTCTGCTCGTCGTCCAGCTCGTTGCGCTGCCAGCGGTCGATCTCGAGCATCGCCTCGCGGTTGGCATGCCAGACGGCGAAGAACTCCGACAGCGTCGCCTTGGCGCCCTGACGGTCCGCGAGGGACAGGTCAGAGCGCGGCGATGGGCGCGAGACCAGCACCTTCGAGCGGCGGATCTTGGCGGGCATCGGGGGCTCCTCGATCGACTGACGGTCATCCTAGCGGGTTCACCACCACACCACGGCGGGCTCCGACTTCTTCCCCTTGCCCGCCTTCTCGGTGGTGTGGTTGAGCACGACGCGACGCAGCATCCGAGCGCCGACGGCGCACACGCACAAGTCGATCTTGTCCCTCGAGCCGCGTGACGCCTTCGAGATCGACCACCCGGCCTTCGTCCACAGGTTGCGGGCGTTGAGCATGTGCCGCACGAGCGAAGGGTGCCCGTCGTGCACGACGGCGTGCGACCCCATGTCGTCGGCGAATTGCGCGACGGCGTGCACGAAGTCGATCTGCCGCTGCGGGCTAGTCATGTCCCAGGAGACGCTCGAGCGCCGGTCGCCGGTCTGCGTCGCCCACACCACCAGGCGCTCGCCGTACTTCTGGTGCCAGCCGTCGACGAGGGTGTCCCAGTACCCGGCGCCCGTCTCGTCCTCCTTCGTGTGCGATGGGTCGAACCAGAACCCGACGACGTTGAACCGGGCGAACGCCTCGTCCACGCGAGCGTTGATGTCCTCGCGCGGTGCGAGCCACGCCTTCTTCTTCGACCCCGCCGGACGCTGCCAGACGCCGATCGTGAAGAGGTAGCCGTCGGACAGACGGCATCCGACGATCCCGGTCGCATCGTTCGACTTCGAGCCGTCGCCGAACATCACGACCTCGTCGTCCGGCTTCACTACCGACCAGCCTGCGCGGATCGGGTCGAGCAGGGCGGTCGACGTGCGCCATGCGCGGGCATCCGGGTGCGCCGCGGCGTTCACGTCCTCAGCCTGCAGGTACGTGTCCTCGGCGGTCTCGCTCGAGTTGAAGTAGAACCGCAGCGCCTCCTCGGCCGGGATCTCGCCGGTCAAGATCTCGTCGGCCAGGCGCTCCGGCGACAGCCAGTGGGCATCGCCGCGGACTGCCGTGATGACGCGGATGAGCCACCAGCGCGCCGTGTCGAACGTCGGGTCGACGGGCGTGCCGTCCTCGTTGTACTCGGTGATCGCCCACAGCGTGCCGTCGGCGTCCTCCTCGACGCGCGTGAACTTCGGGACCAGCGGGGTGCCCTTCGGCGCCTCGAGGGTGTCGTACATGACCGGCGAGTGCCCGCGCAGCTCCATCGCTTCCTCGTACTTCGTACGCTGCATCTCCGCCACGGACCCCTCGCCAAGCCGGTAGGCGTTCGTGATCGAGATGCCGCGCGCGAAGCCGCCGGGATTCTTCGCGATGTTGCGCCGGATCACGCCGTGCAGCTCGTCGCCCTCGAGGATCGGGCGCCAGTGGTGCGTCTCGTTACGCACCACCCAGGTGGGGCGGTTGCCTTCCATCGCGCGCCACGACGACGACGGGAACTCGAGGCGCCGCGCATCGGCGGTGTACGTGACCGTCTTGCCGACGTCGAGGCCGTAGCGGGCGCGGCAGTCGGCGTTGAAGATCGACTGCGCGAGCTGCGAGGTGTTCTTCGTCTGGTCCGCGGTCGTCGCGACGACCTGCACCCAGCCGTTGACCTCCTCCTTCGCGATCGGGTCGCCGACCTCGATCTCGTAGCCGCGGCGAGCCCAGTACGCGACGTCATCGGCGTCGGCAAAGTGGGAGAACCGACATGGGCCGACGAGCTCGACGGCCGACAGGATCGCCGCGACAGGATCCTTGCCCCAGCCCTTGAGCCGCTGCACGACGATGTCCGTGAACAGCCAGTACCCGGCATCGTCGATCGCGTAGATCCACAGGATGAGGCGGATCTGCTCGTCGGTCAGGACGACGGGCTCGCCGTTGAGCTGCAAGTTCTCGGCGACCCATGCGATGACCCACCAGCCGAGCGTGAGGTCGGGCAGCCGCCATCGCCCGGAGGCGTCCCTCTCCCACACCGGGCCGAGGTGGTACGGGACGATCGGCTCGAGGCGCTCGCGGGTCGGCGCGAGCACGGCTCAGTCCTGACGACGGACGAGCCGCCCGTCCCGCGTCTCGGTGAGCCCCGACGTGAGCACGGTGTGGGCGAGCATCCGCTCGAGCTCGGCGTGCGCCGGGTGTCCCTCGCAGTGCGCCGTCCGCACGATGCGGTCCGTCTCGTGCAGGGTGCGCGGCAGGTTCCACGACTGGCCGACGTAGACCATGCTGCGGCGCTCGACGCCGTTCTGGAACGCGTAGCTGCGCGCGTCGTCGATGTGCCTGGCGAGGACGTAGATCATCGGCCTGCCGCCAGGCGGGCACGGGCGTCCGCGATGGCGGTGACACCGGCGGGGAGCTCCTTCTCGAGGGAGCCGCGCTGCAGCTCGATGCGCAGGCGACGACGGGCGCCCTCAGTGGCGCCGAGCTCGCCGAGCACCTTGGTGATCGCGGCCATCTCGGCGCCGGTCATCGGCTTGCGCGCGAAGGTCGGCTCCTGCACGCCGCGACCCGTGTCGCGCATCCCGACGTACTGCTCGCGATAGAGCTGGCTGATCTGGTCGCAGACCATGTACAGCGTCGCCCAGTCGGACTGCTGCCAGAACACGCGCTGCCCGGACTCGGCCATCGACTGGAACATCTCGAACGCGACGGGGCTCCAAGACTCGTCGGGGTCGAGGGGCTCCACCGGAAGCATCGGTGCTTCGGTGATCTCCTCGCCGGGCGCCGGAAGGTTCCTGCGCCGTCGCGTCTCGCTCCGCTTCGGGATCTCGCCTCGTGTCGCAACCATGATCGACCTCCTTCGGGGGTCTCGTGGTGCCGCTTCGTACACCTGGCCGGGAGCGTACCACCGCTGGCCGCGCGGCCGGGAATCGGTATGACACGAGCGGACATGCGTTGACACGAGCGGACAAAACGTGTCAGCGTCGTGGCCCCCGAGCCAAGGAGGAAACCCCATGCCCCAGCCCGACTACTGCACCCCGCGCGAGGTCGCAGCGCGGCTACGCGTGAACGAGCGCACGGTCCGACGGTGGATCGCCGAGAACAAGCTCCCCGCAGTGCGCCTGGCCGGCAGGCTGCTGCGCGTGCGGCGCGCCGACGTGGACGCACTGCTGCAGGACGTCCGATGACGGGGTACGCCAAGTACGCCCCGCACTACCTCGCCGCCGGGTTCTCCCCGCTGCCGCTGCCGCACGGGCGCAAGGTGCCCCCGCCGGACGGCTTCACGGGCTACGCCGGGCCGATGGCGACGCAGGCCGACGTCGCGGCCTGGGCTGCGCAGGCGCCGGAAGCCAACATCGCCCTGCGACTGCCGCCCACCGTCGTCGGGATCGACTGGGACGCCTACAAGCCCGACGGTGTCGCGACGATGGACGAGCTCAACGCGCGGCTCGGCGACCTGCCGATGCTCAGCACGTGGCGCTCAAGCTCGCGCAACGACGGCTCAGGGATCTTCTTCTTCCGCCTGCCCGAGGGCCTGCCGCGCATCGGCGACGTCGGCAAGGGCATCGAGACCATCCGGTTCGGGCACCGCTACGCCGTCGTCGCGCCGTCGCTGCACCCGCAGGGCGGGTCGTATCGGTGGTACTCGCCCGACGGTGGACACCGGGCGCCACGGGTCGACGACCTGCCGATGCTGCCGCAGGCGTGGATCGAGCACCTCGTCGAGCGTGGCGAGCGCAAGATGGACGCCCGCGCGGCGATGGAGAACGCCCCGACGGTCACCTGGGACGCGCTGGACGAGGCCGAGCGGCGGCGTGTCGAGGCGTTCGTGACCGCGTCGCTCGAGGGCATCCGCAGCGACCTCGAGGAGTCCGCGGCGTGGGCCGTCGGGCAGACCGACTCGCGTGGGCGCGGGTGGGAGAAGCTGCAGGCGGACAAGGCGATCCGGCTGGCGTCGCTCGCGCTCGCGGACTGGAACGACTACGGCCTGGCGCAGGCGCAGGCCGACTTCGAGGCGTGGGCGCCGACCGGCGCCGGGTGGACGGCGTACGACGTCTCGGCGAAGTTCGTGGCGCAGTCGCGTCGCGCGACACCCGCCCCGTTCCCTCCGGACGCCCCCTCGAGCCCGGGAGCGGCCCTCATGGCGGCTTACGAGCCCACCCCGGGGGGATCACCCCAGTCAGCCGTCCCGAGCTCTCAGGCGCTCGTGAGCGGCTTCCTCGAGACGGTCGACGTGACGAACGACGCCCAGGCCGTCGAGTGGCTGCGCGAGAACCTCGGCCGCGGCGCACTGTCGGGAATCTTCCTACGAGGCAGCGACCTGGTATTCACCCCCCGCATCGGACAGGAGGGCTACATCGAGCCGCGGGCCGGCCAGGCGAGCGACTCGGCGTCGATCACGGTGCTCGACGCGGCGTCGCTCGCGGCGCGCGTCCAGTCTCGCTACCGGGTGGTGGCGATCAAGAACAAGGCGACCATCCCCGCGCTGTTCCCGATGGCGTCGACCCTGCAGGCAGTGAAGGCGCCGGACGACATGGACGGGCTGCGCCAGCTTCGCGGGGTGGTGCACTCCCCGACGTTCCGCTCCGACGGCTCGCTGATCTCCCGGCCGGGGTACGACGCGACGTCCGAGGTGCTGTTCCTGCCGACGGGCGGGCAGCCGCGCGGCGCGATCCCGGCCCGCCCGTCGGCGCAGGACGTCGCGACGGCGCGCCAGTGGATCGACTTCATGCTGCAGGACTTCCGCTTCGTGTCCGACGACGACCGGGCGAACTACATCGGGCTGCTCCTGACGCCGCTGCTGCGCAACATCGTCCCGCCGCCCTACAAGCTCGGCGTGATCGAGGCGCACCAGCCGGGGTCGGGCAAGTCGTTCCTGGCGCACACGCTGATGACGACGCACTCGGGGGTCTGGCACGCCGAGATGCCCTCCGAGGAGCCGGAGGTCAACAAGACGATCAGCTCGATCCTCGACGTCACCACCGGGGCCGTCGTCGTGTTCGACAACGTCTCGGGCGTCGTGCGCTCGAGCACCCTGACCGGCGTGCTGTCATCGGACACCTACCAGGGCAGGCGGCTGGGCACCTCCAAGCAGGTCGAGGCGCCGAACGACCGCCTGTGGGTCATGACCGGGAACAACGCCGTGCTCGCCGGAGACCTGGCGCGGCGCTCACTGCGCGTGATGATCGACCCGGGCGTGCCGAACCCCGAGACGCGTACGGGGTTCGCGATCTCCGACTTCAAGTCCTGGGTTCGCGAGCATCGTGGTGACCTGCTGTGGTCATTGATCGTGCTCGTGCAGGCGTGGGTCCAGCAGGGGTCGCCGGTCCCCGACCGGGTGCGCGGCGACGACTACGGGCGCTGGTCCGCAGTCGTCGGGTCGATCCTCGCGACGTCCGGCATTCCGGGCCGGTTCGACGATCCGCTGCGATCGCACTCGGTCGACCCGGAGGTGGAGGAGTGGTCCGGGTTCCTGCGTGCTGCATACGACGTGTTCGAGTCGCGACCGTGGACAGCGAAGCAGCTCCTCGCTCAGGTCGCCCCGCCGAGCGAGCTGCTCCCGGTCGGTGCGCCGCGTCCGCCGATCCCGTTCGACGCGCTGCCTGACTCGCTGGTCGACGGCAAGCTCGTCACGGCGACGACGACGCTGTCACGGCGGCTGGGGAAGTTCCTGCAATTCCGCCAGGGCCGCTGGTTCGGCACCGACGACGGCGCGCTGTCAGTCGTCCGCCAGCCAGGAGGTAGCGACTCCCACGGGGTTCGCTGGGTTCTGCGGCGTCACGGGGTCGATGCGGAGTAGGCGGAGTTCGCGGAGTGTTTCCCGCTCCTCCGCTCAGAACGTACTTGACATAACTATCAACTCTCGTCACACGAGAGTAGGAACTACTCCGCCTACTCCGCATAAAAGAGTAAAAGTACTGGTCAGAGAGTTGTAGTAGATGCGGAGTAGATCTGAACGCGACGTCTGCAAAGTGGGATGCAGACGTCGCGTTCACGTATGCAGACGACGTGTTCACCCTTCCCGGGCGTTTCGCACGCACCGTGTGCTAGGCGGCGACGGCCCTCGGGGTTCGCATCGAGGGGGGTCAGAGCGTACGGCGCGTGCATGGTTACCAGGCGGTAAGGACGTACCGGTCCGAGGAAGCA
>Ga0206101_1000061_pt1 | contig 40564 bp, 29 predicted proteins | sample 1B0metagenome_FD_148613 | JGI IMG/M metagenome (GOLD analysis project Ga0206101, IMG submission 148613) | Enriched microbial communities from leaf-cutter ant dump, University of Wisconsin, Madison, United States - 1B0 | ecosystem: Environmental > Terrestrial > Nest > Insects nest > Nest dump... | reverse complement strand
TCCAGCGTCTGCAGCCGCTTCCGGCTGTCATTGGGCAGCGTGCTCAGCGGCGGCGCCAGCAGGTAGCAGAACGCCTTCTTGTTGCTCCGCCCCACACGCCCGCGCAGCTGGTGCAGATCGCTGAGGCCGAACTGGTGCGCATTGTTGATAATGATGGTGTTGGCATTGGGAATATCCACGCCGCTCTCCACGATATTCGTGCAGCACAGCACATCATACTTATGCCCGATGAACCCCAGCAGCGTCTCTTCCAGCTTGTGGCCTTCGAGCTGTCCGTGCGCCATGGCGATCTCCAGGTCGGGGCACAGCGTCTTCAGCTTGCTGACCATATCGGGCAGGCTCTGCACGCGGTTGTGGATGAAATATACCTGTCCGCCGCGCTCCGTCTCAAAATAGATGGCGTCGCGGATGGCATATTCGTCGAAGAACAGGATCTCCGTATGCACCGGCTGGCGGTTGGGCGGCGGCGTGTTGATGATGGAAAGGTCGCGCGCGTTCATCAGCGAGAACTGCAGTGTCCGCGGGATCGGCGTGGCGGTGAGCGTGAGCGTGTCCACGTTCGCCTTCAGCTCGCGCAGCTTCTCCTTGGCGGCAACGCCGAACTTCTGCTCTTCGTCAATGACCAGCAATCCCAGGTCTTTGAAGGCCACATCCTTACCCAGCAGGGCATGCGTGCCGATGATGATATCTATCTTGCCTGCTGCAAGACGTTTCAGCGTATCCTTTTTTTCTTTCGTGGATTTGAACCGGTTGATGTAATCCACATTGCACGGGAAATCCTGCAGCCGATCCTTAAACGTCTGGTAATGCTGGAATGCGAGGATGGTCGTCGGCACCAGCACCGCCGCCTGCCTGGAGTCCGCGACGGTCTTGAACGCCGCGCGTATCGCCACCTCCGTCTTGCCGAAGCCTACATCGCCGCACACGAGCCGGTCCATCGGCGCGGGTGACTCCATATCCCGCTTCACATCGGCCGTCGCCTTGCTCTGGTCCGGCGTGTCCTCGTAAAAGAACGAAGCCTCCAGCTCTGTCTGCAGGTAGCTGTCGGGCGAATGGGCGAAACCCGGCGTCGCCTTGCGCCGCGCATACAGCCGGATCAGGTCGGCGGCGATATCCTTGACCTGGCGCTTGGTCTTGTTCTTCAGCTTCTCCCACGCATCGCTGCCCAGCTTGTTGATCCGCGGCGGCGAGCCTTCCTTGCCGGTGTATTTGCTGATCTTGTGCAGGGAGTTGATGTTGACGTACAGCACATCATTGTCCTTATAAATAATGCGCACCGCCTCCTGCATATTGCCGTTCACCTCTATCTTCTGCAACCCGCTGTAGCGACCCACGCCGTGGTCAATATGCGTCACATAATCCCCCGGCTGCAGCTCGCGCAGCGCACGCATCGTAAGCGCCTTGCCCTTGCTGTATGCCTGCTTGACCTTGTATTTGTGATAGCGCTGGAATATCTGGTGATCGGTATAGCAGACCACCTTTTTCTCATGATCAATAAAGCCTTTGCTGATGGACACCGGCACCGGCACAAAGCTGATCTGCGCGTTCAGATCCTCGAAGATGCTGCGCAGCCGCTCCAGCTGCCGAGGGTTCTCGGCAAAGATATACGCCGTGTACTGCTGCGCCGACCGCTGCTGCAGATCAGAGATCAGCATGTTGAACTGGCGGTTGAACACCGGCTGCTCCTCCGTTGCGAACTGCAGCACCGCCGCGGGCGGATCGCCGGTGATGCGCTCCAGCGAATGGTTGTACCATTCGATAAGATGCCGCGCGTGCAGCTTTTCCCGCCACTGCTCTGTCTGCTCAAAATCATCACTGCGGAAGGTCACGATAGTCTCTTCCTCATAGTCCACCGAAGGCTGCCCTGACGCGATGCCGGCGGGCAGCTCCGCTTCCATCTTTGCGAGGCGCCCCAGCGTGAAGTCCATATCCTTTGCCCAGATCACCGTGTTTTCCGGCAGATAGTCGAGCAGGGATATCTTTTCCTGTGTGTCAAAATTCGTTTCTATATTGGGCAGGATGGAAACGCGCAGCAGCTTCCGCTCCGACAGCTGCGTCTCGGGATTGAAGATGCGGATGCTGTCCACTTCGTTGCCGAACAGCTCGATGCGGTAGGGGTGCTCGTTACCGTAAGAATAAATGTCGAGAATGCCGCCGCGCATGGCGAACTGCCCTGGCTCGTACACGAAGTCCTCGCGCCGGAAGCCAAGCCCGGTAAGCCTTTCCAGCAATGCGTCCACATCCACGTTTTCGCTCACCTTGAGATGGATCATATTCCCTGACAATGCTGTGGGATTGACCACCTTCTCAAACAGCGCTTCGGGATAGGTGACCAGCACCTTCTTATGCACGCCGCTCCCCGCCTTCGGGGCAGGCGTACCTCCGAACTTCGTCAGCGCCTCGGTGCGCAGCATCACATGGCTGCTGTTCAGCTCGCTGAAGCTGCCCGGCTTTTTAAACGAGTCCGGAAAGAAGCAGATGTCCAGCGCGCCGGTGAGCTGCTCGAGGTCGTTATGAAAATAGGCCGCCTCGTCCTTGTCCGTTAAGATGAATACATGGTTATAGTCCGACAGCTGCCATACCGCCGTGGCGATGAAGTTGACCGAAGCGCCCCGCAGGTTGTCCAGGTACACGCGCAGCGGCTTGCCGGGCAACAGCAATCCCGCCGCCAGCTGCTTCAGGCGGATGTCGTCGTGATAGGCTCCCAGCAATACCTGCAGGTTCATAAAGGCTGCAAAGTTAGGACGACATCCCTAAACCACGCGCAGCAAACTACCTTTTTATGTAATAGCCGGTGTCTGTAAACCTGAAATATTTTTTATTGAGCGAATGATAATCAAAAGCGCCCCATTTGGTAAGGAATGATCTGTTGTTGCCCATTGCCCAGTCAAATTCTCCCGGCGTTTCCTCGATAATCACAGACCTGGAGCTGCCCTGCTCCATCGTGGATAAAAGCCAGCATTCGTAGGAGCTGCCCCAGCTCATCTTTATCCTGTCCATAGGCACCTCCTGCTGCCGTACGATTATTTTCTTATCTTTTTCCCACTCAGTTGCATGCAGGTAAGAACGGAACCAGTCCACCCGCCCGCTGTAAACGGGCTGCACCTGGAGGATGCGGACGAACGCCAGCACGACGGTCGCCGCCACGGCAATAACGGCGGTCCTTTCCCTGACCGCGGGAAAGACATCGTACACCAGGCTGAAAGCAACAAAAACGGAAAGTATCCGGTATTGCGGCTCCAGGTAAAACTGCTCGGCGCCGTGAAAGTAGGAGACATTGATCAGGAATAATAATCCTGAAAAGAAAATACATAACAGCAATAGCTTCCTGTAAAGCCCTGCCCGCAGGTAAAAAACGACCGCGGCCAGGAAGAAGATGATGACCATATAGTAATCATGCAGGCAGTACCTGATGAAATTTTTATTGGCCTGGATCATGATATACTTCGGGAACAGCGTAATGATATTGTTCACGCCGCTCATGGCCTGCGCGTCATATCCTGTCTTGAAAAAAACAACCTTGATGCCGAACAGCGCCAGGTAGCTCAGCGCGGTTGCCCGCAGCAGCGCGTGCTTTTCCCGGTAATGAATATGGAAATACGCGAGCGCGAACAGCAGCACAAACAGCAGGAGCGGATAGAAAAATACGATGGTGACCAGGAAAACGGGAGACAGCGCATGGAACAGGGCAGCTGTCTTTTCACGGCGCAGCTCGTTCTCGATCATGGCGATATATACGAATGAGAAGCTGACGCCCTGGATGAACTCGCACTGTATCCAGTAAAACGAATGCGTGACCATCATGGTATGGAACAGCAGCAGGCACAGCGCGACCTTCGTGTTGCGCAGCCCGAGCAGGATGACCAGGAAGCAGGCAAGATAAAACAGCACAAAGCTTACCGAATACAGCAGGGCGATGCTGCCCAGCGAAAACCCGGCCTTCATGCCCAGCAGCGGGAGCGCCTGCGTCATCGCCGCGCCGAACCTGTTGATCTGGATGGCAAAGCCGCCGTCTTTCAGGATGTTGAAAAGATGATAGGACACATCCAGCATCACCGTCCGCTCCTTGTAGTAAAGGACGGATAATACGATCAGCGCCAGGAAGGCGGGCAGCCCGGTCAGCAATGTCCATTTTCTGCTCATGCGTATGCGTTCATCTGCCCGAAGATAACGCGGAAAATTCAACACGGCACATCCCGTTTTTCGTACAAGATCGTTAACTTGTGTACGAATAGCCGTCGTATGAAGCAAATACTGGCCGCAGCCCTGCTGTCGCTTACCTTAAGCTCGTGCCACGTGGTGCGTTTTTTCACGCTGAACTTCGCAGATATAAAGGACTACAAGAAATTCCCGAAAGTGGCGATGCACAAAGGGGAGAGCCATTTTCATTTTTACACGAACACGGCATCCTCCGTAAAGCTGCCGGAGCATGTGCCCTTCAAAGGCAAGTACTATGACTTTGAACAGCTCCTGGACAAATCCGGCACCGTAGCCTTCCTGATCATCCGCAACGATACGCTGCTGTATGAAAATTACCTGCACAAATACGACCAGGCCTCCATCGTGCCTTCTTTCTCGATGGCCAAGTCGTTTGTGTCTGCGCTGATCGGCATCGCCATTGACGAAGGGTATATCAAGAGCGTGCACGACCCCATCACCGATTACCTGCCGGAGCTGGACAAAAAGCAGTTCGGCCCCATCACTATCGAGCACCTGCTGGATATGCGCTCGGGCATTAAGTTCAATGAAGGGTATTTCAATCCTTTCGGCGATGTGGCCAAATATTATTACGGCACCAACATCCTGAAATATATCCGCAAGCTGAAGGTCTCCCGGCCGCCGGGAGAGGAGTTCGAGTACCGCAGCGTCAACAGCCAGCTGCTGGCGCTCATCATCAGCCGGGCGACGCACCGGCCGGTGTCGCAGTACCTGCAGGAGAAGATCTGGAGCCGCCTGGATATGGAGTACGACGCTAGCTGGAGCATAGACAGCCGGCGGCACAAGACCGAAAAGGCCTTCTGCTGCCTCAACGCGCGGGCGCGGGATTTCGCACGCTTCGGGCGGCTGTACCTGAACGGGGGCAGCTGGAGCGGCGAGCAGATCGTGCCGAAGGAGTGGGTGCGCCGCTCGACCGTGTTTGAGCAGCCCAAGAACGGCTTTTTATATGGCTATCAATGGTGGCACAACCGCACCGTGCACCCGCTTTCCGATACCGCGCAGGTCACCGGGCTGCGGCAGGTGCTGACGCGGAAAGATAAAAAGGGGCATGTGCTGGACACCGTGCTGGTAACACCGCTTAACGACTTCGTGGCGCGCGGGATCCTGGGGCAGTTCATCTATGTGCTGCCGGAGAAAAATATCGTGATCGTACGCCTCGGCAAGAACCGGAAGCATATGGCCTGGGAGCCGTTCCTGCGCGAGGTTGCCCTGATGAACTGACGCATCATGTTGAAAAACTTCCTTACTTTGACACGATGAGCACGCGGATACTTACGTTATTTGGCGAAGAGCTGGTGCCCGAACCGCCGCAGCCGCGGAAAAAGCCGGAGACGGACAAGGGCGAAGACACGCCTGCACAGCCGGTACGCAAGGTGAAGGAAAAAGCAATGCAGGAGGAGCCGGAGGCGGGCAAAGGTGAAAACGCGCCTGCGCAGCCGGTACGCAAGGTGAAGGAAAAAGCCGTGCAGGAAGAACCGGCAGCGCCGGCAGACGTCATTCCGCAAAGAGCAGGAGCCGCGAAGGAAAAGGTGGCAACGGCAAAAAAAGAAAAAAAGGCCGGCTCGCAGAAAGCCCCTGCACACCGGGAAGACGTGCCTGCCGTGCTGTCGGACTGGCAGCCGGAAAAGCAATACTATACAATAGGGGAAGTAGCGGGGCTGTTCCGCGTCAACACCTCGCATATCCGCTTCTGGACGAACCAGTTCGGGCTGAAGGTGCGCACCACCCGCAAGGGCGACCGGCTGTATGCGCCGGAGCTGATACAGGAGCTGCGCATGATCTATCATCTCGTGAAAGAGCGGGGGTTCACGCTGAGCGGGGCAAAGGCCCGGCTGAAAGAAAATAAAAAAGGCGCGCTGGAAGCCGTCAGCCTGAAGCAATCCCTGCTCAACATGCGCAATCATCTCGTGGAGCTGCGCAACCGGATCACCTGACCGTACCGTGAATTTGGTACTTTTGCTGGCTTCAATACATATCATGGAACTACCGCACCATATCTCCCTGGACGACCTTGCCGGCATCAAAGACGGGCAGGTCGCACTGTCGGCGGCGGCACATAAACGGATCAGCGACAACCGTGCTTACCTGGATGCGATGCTGACCCGCGGCGAGACGTATTACGGCATCAACACCGGCTTCGGCAGCCTGTGCAATGTCCGCATCCGCGCGGAGGAGCTGGCACAGCTGCAGGAAAACCTGGTCTGCTCGCATGCCTGCGGCCTCGGCGACGAGGTGCCGGAGGCGATCGTCCGGCTGATGCTGCTGCTGAAGATACATGGCCTCAGCCAGGGCTATAGCGGCGTCCGCCCGGAGATCGTGCAGCGGCTGGCGGATCTTTACAACCTCGGCATCATCCCCGTCGTCTACGAGCAGGGCTCGCTGGGCGCTTCGGGCGACCTCGCGCCGCTGGCGCATATGAGCCTGCCGCTGATCGGGAAAGGAGAAGTATGGTACCAAGGGAAAAAGATGCCCGCGGCAGCAGCGCTGCAGCAAGCGGGACTGACGGCGATACCGCTGGCGGCGAAGGAAGGGCTGGCGCTGCTGAACGGCACGCAGTTCATGAGCAGCTATGCGACATGGTCGCTGCTGGCCGCGCGGCGTCTGCAGGACTGGGCGGATGTGATCGGCGCCTTGTCGGCAGAGGCATTCCTGGCAAAGGCGGAGCCGTTCCGCCACGCCATACACCGCGTGCGGCCGCATAAGGGACAGATAGCCACGGCGCAGCGGGTGCTGGAGCTGCTGCAGGACAGCGGCATCCAGGCATTGCCCAAACAGCAGGTGCAGGATCCTTATTCTTTCCGCTGCATCCCGCAGGTGCATGGCGCCACGAGAGATGTAACAGACACGGTGATACAGGTGATAGAGACCGAGATCAATTCGGTGACCGACAACCCCATCGTCTTCCACGACGAGGAGGCGATCCTCAGCGGCGGCAACTTCCACGGGCAGCCGCTGGCGCTGCATATGGACTTCCTTGCCATCGCACTTGCGGAGCTGGCGAGCATCTCGGAGCGGCGCACCTACCTGCTCGTCAGCGGCCAGCGGGACCTCCCGGCATTCCTGGCGCCGGACGCGGGGCTGAACAGCGGCTTCATGATCGCGCAGTACACCGCGGCGGCCATCGTCAGCCAGAACAAGCAGCTCTGCACGCCGGCATCGGTAGACAGCATCGTCAGCAGCAACGGCCAGGAAGACCACGTCAGCATGGGCGCCAACGCCGCCACCAAGCTGCGGCGCGTCGTGCTCAACGTGCAGCGCGTGCTCGCCATCGAGCTGCTCACCGCCGCACAGGCCCTCGAGTTCCGCCGCCCGCACCGCACATCGCCGGCACTGGAAGCAGTAGTCGGCAAGCTGCGGGAGGAAGTGCCTTTTATGCAGAAAGACCGCGTGCTGCATGACGATATAGTGGCGGCGGAAAAAATCGTCAGCACGGGATATGCGTTATGAGATATGGGGTATGAGATATGGATTATGGGATTATTGGGTTATTAATTGAAAAGGATTATCAGATCTCATTTACAAATAACAATACAGTTTATAGTTCAATAATTCCAATTCATACGCTATAGCTCGTAATTCAACCCAATAAATTCATAACCAGCAATTCAAATCCGACAATCCATAACTCACAGCCAATAATCATAAACCCCATTAACCTTAACACAATAATTCATCCCCTGCAATTCATAGTCCGACAATCCAAATAACCTTAAGCCCCCTTAATTTTAAAACACAATAACTCATAACCTGCAGTTCAAGTCCGACAATCCGAATAACCTTAAACCCCGTAATCTTAAAACACAATAACTCATAACCTGCAACCCATAATCCGACAATCCGAATAACTCACAACCCAACAATCCCATAACCCATATCTCATAACCCATAACTAACAAGCCTTTGTCCGCCCGATCATACATCGTATTCCAGGCCTACGGCAACGAGGACATTCTCCGGGAATGCCTGTTTGCGCTGTTGACCTTTTCCCGTTTTCATCCTGCCGGAGTGCCGGCGGATACGGAGCTATGGATCTATACCGACCGTGAGGACTGGTTCGGGCAGTTTGCAGATTGTCCGCTGCCGCTGCGGTTCCGGCGCGTGGATGCGGCGCTGGTGCGGGAATGGCGGGGTGAGCTGGATTTTGTGCACCGCATGAAGATCGAGGTGCTGCGTGATTTTGTGAAGAACAGGAATGGGGCTGTTTTGTACCTGGATACGGATGTGTGCTTTCTCGATTCGGTAGCGGGTATATTAGCACATATACACGATGGCGCGCTTTATATGCATGTGCAGGAGAGCATTATCCGTGATGAGGCCAATCCCCTGCTGCGCAAGCTGCACCGGTTTCTGCTCCGTAATAGTCCCCTGTCCGTCAACGGCCGCACGCTGACGGTGCCGGCGGATACGGCGATGTGGAATGCCGGCGTGCTGGGCTTTCATACGGATCGTGCGCCGCTGCTGGACGCGGTGCTGGCGCTGTCGGACAGCATTTACCGGCAGTTCCCAAAACATGTGACGGAGCAGTTCGCTTTTTCTTTTTATTTCCAGCAGACGGCGCCGGTGCGGAGCAGCGCAGCGCATGTCCTTCATTACTGGAATTTCAAGGAGATGCGTGCGTACCTGCAGTCTTTCTTCGCCTATTTCCGGGATACGCCGTGGCAGGAGCTGTCGCGCTACACTGCGCTGATACAGCCGCATGTGCCGCTGCAGGAGATGATCAGCTTTTACCGCAGCCGCAGCTGCTGGGACAAGCTGCGCCGCAAGAGCTGGCAGCCGCCTTCGCCCGACTGGCCTTCGCTACTGGAGCAGATGCAGCAGTGAGTCCACGGCCGCCCTGTTCTGCGGCTGGTAGATGGAATAGTAGAGATCGCTGCGTTCCTTTTTTGTCAGGTGAAAATTCAGCGGCGCCGACCGGTCCGCCTGCTCGGGGATGTACTCCAGCGTGATGTACTTCAGCTGTCCGCCGAACACACCCGTAGTGACATCCCGGATATCGCCGGCATAATAGGATTGTATCGGCAGCCATTTATCCTGGATCACGAACAGCGGATCCGTGAGCATGTCAATCAGCGTATTCTGCGGTGCCGGCCGCGAGGCTTCGCTTTCGCGGGTGTCGCGGATCTGGAGATAGATGATGTTGCCCGCGTGCTGCCGCAGCCAGTTGCGGAACACGAAAAGATAGCGCGTGGCCACCTCTGCGCCGAAGTTATCCCGGAGGCCGGCGTCCATCACATTCATATACGGTACGGACGGCAGCTTCACCACCGGCAGGATATAGGGAAAGGTGGCGCTCATCCGCAGCGCGGAGGTCAGCCGCAGGTTGTAGGGATTCTGACGGGCGAAGAACGTGGCGAAGTCCACCGCGTCTACCGGCGGCAGGAACGAATCCCGCAGCGTGTACGACGGCTGCGTCAGGAAAGCCACGGGCTGCGCCGACACCATCAGCCGCCGCCCGTCGTTCACAATCGTGCCGTTGACGATCATCGCCGGCACCCTGCCCTCCGCCTCCGGCCGGCGGAAGTCGCCGAGGCGGACGTCCAGCAGGCCTTCCGTATTGCGGATCATCTCCTGCTCCATCGCATAGCCGCGGTCGCGGGTGTAGGCATAGCCTGCAATGGAGGTCTTGTTGAACGGCGAGATCAGGTCTACGCTGACGAAGGAGAAGATGATGGCGTTGAGCAGGTCTTTGCCGATATTCTCCTGGTAATGCGGATCATACGGATCGGCGATCTTCCCTTCGCGGTGCGCCTGGTGGATGCTGCGCCAGTACGAAGCGCCGATCATCCCGCCCGACGCGCCGGTCAGCAGTACGGTGTTGGAGAACAGCCTGCCCTGCGTCATGCTATCGAGGTACTGCAGGCTGCGGAATGTCCAGTAAGCGGCACGCGAGCCGCCGCCGCTGACGCCGATGACAACCACCGGGGGCCTGGTCTCGCCGGCTGCCTCCCTGACCCGCAGCCAGCGCTCCAGCCTGCGGACGCCCAGCTGGCGGTCGCGCTCATAGCGTTCCGGAGTGAACACCTTGCGGAGCGATTCATAATTATACACCGGCTTCTCCGGCGCGGGCACACGATAATTCACCCCGTAGGCAATGCTGCGCAGGTCGAACACGCGGTAATGCACCAGCGCGGAAAGCAGCAGCGCAAAGAGGATCCAGCCCAGCAGCTCCCAGCTTTTGAGGAAATATTTCACCGCGCCCACCATCCCTATCAGCAGCGCAAAGAGGATCAGGAAGCCCGCGCCCGCCGGGATCCGCAGCAGGGGCTTGTCCATGAAGACGCCCAGCAGCAGCAGGGTGACGACCGCAAATAAGAAAGCGGTAACGGCATTCCGGTGGTGCCGCCGCAGCACCGTCGCCAGCAGGCGCGGCGGGTACGACTGCAGCTCGCGGATATGCTCCACCTTCATCGTCTCCGACAAATAGGTATCGGCACGGATCAGGTCGTACTCGCTGTCCAGCGTGTCATAAGGTATGATCTCCCGGATCCGGGAAGGGTTCGTGATCGTGCCGATAACGGTCTTCAGCAGGTCGCGGCCTACGCGGAAGAAATAGGCAAAGGACACGGCGACCAGCAGCGTTACGCCCATGTAAAATCCCAGCTGCAGCCACAGTATCTGCCCTGCCCTCATATGCTCGTCATGCCACAGGAAGCGGACGTTGATCACGGAATAAAAGACCAGGAAGGCCAGCGGCAGCAGGGCATTGTTCACGCAGTATTTCAGGAATGCCTGACGCGTGGCGCCCATGAACGGTATGCGGTGGCTGTGGATGATAAACGTGGTGATATGCCACGACATGATAAACACCGCCATCGCCCCGCCCAGCAGGAACATGCTCAGGAAGTTGATCTCGCCGATATATTCCGGCGCCAGGAACAGCGTGGCCGCGCCGAAATGCTCCGCAAAGTTGCCGGTGACGGTCAGCGCCAGCACGAGCCAGAAGACCAGGAGCAGCTGGTACTTCCTGAAATGCAGGAACATCAATTGCACAGGGAGAAATCGGAACAGGCTTGCCAGGAGGTGCTTCATGAATACGGGTACCGGCGTTTGACAAAAGTAAGCTACAAAAAGCCATTTCCCGTTGTGGCATCAAATTTTTATGATTACCGGTAAACAGGATTTTATGAAAAAGATATGCATGCTGCTGGCGGCGGGACTGCTGATCTGCAGCCACTATGACGTCACCGCGCAGACACACAAAAAGCACCGCAAAAAAGCCGCGACACACAAAAGCACCACCACCATGGAAAGGAAGGTACCGCCCGAAAAGCCGATCAACGAGGAAACCACCGGCGTTATGGGCAAGGACACGATCCGGCTCAATGAAAAGGGGATGGAGATCAACAAGAATTATAACACGGGAACGGAGCTGCCGCCCAGCAGCGGTGATATTCCGAAGAAGTAAACGTCACACCGCGAAGCTCTCTCCGCAGGCGCAGGTGCGGCTCGCGTTGGGGTTGATGAAATGAAAGCCTTTGCCGTTCAGCCCGTCGGAGAAGTCGAGCGTGGTATCGCAGAGGTAGAGGAAGCTTTTCAGGTCTGTGACCACCTTCACCCCGCGGTCTTCGAAGACCTGGTCGCCGGGCTGCTGCTCGTTGTCGAAGTCGAGCTTGTAGGAAAGCCCCGAGCAGCCGCCGCCGACCACGCCGACGCGCAGGAAATAATCCTCGCCCAGCTGCGACTCCTGCCGGAGCTGCGCCACCCTTTCTTTTGCCTTTTCACTGATGTATATCATAGTCGCTGTTTCCTTTAGCTGAATGCACCTTCCTTTTGCCACAACGGGCTCAGCGCCCGCAGCCTTGTCACGGCTTCGCTGACCGTTTTGATGACATAGTCAATCTCTTCTTCCGTCGTAAACCTTCCCAGCGAGAACCGCAGCGCGCTGTGCGCGAGCTCGTCGCTCCGCCCCATCGCCCGCAGCACATGCGAAGGCTCCGGTGATGCCGACGTGCAGGCCGAGCCGCTGGACACGGCGATGTCCCTGCCGAGGCCGGCGATCAGCGCGCCGCCGTCCACGTACCCGAAAGAGAGGTTCGTGACCTGCGGCAGGCGGTGCTCCGTGCTGCCGTTGACGAACACCGCGCCGAGCTGCAGCAGCCCGCTTTCGAGGCGGTCGCGCAGGATAGCGAGGCGTTTGCTTTCCCCCTCCAGCTCCTCCCCGCAGATAGCGCAGGCCTTGCCGAAGCCCGCGATCCCCGGCACGTTGAGCGTGCCGCTGCGCATCCCGCGCTCGTGGCCGCCGCCGTCCACCTGCGCCGTCACCTTCACCCGCGGATTTTTACGCCGCACATACAGCGCGCCGACACCCTTGGGGCCGTACATTTTATGCGCGCTGAACGCCATCAGGTCAATGCCGTCGGCCTGCACATCCACCGGTATTTTACCCACAGCCTGCGTGGCGTCGGTAAAAAAAAGCACGCCGTGCCGCCGCGCTATATCGCTCAAAGCCCGCATGGGCTGGATCACGCCGGTCTCGTTATTCGCGTACATGACGGCGACCAGGATGGTCCTGTCGGTGATGGCGGCTTCCAGCTTCCCGGGGTCAATCAGCCCGTCGGCCTGCACCGGCAGGTACGTCACCGCGCCGCCCATCCTTTCGATATGCCGGCAGGTGTCCAGCACCGCCTTATGCTCAGTGGCACAGGTAATGATATGATTGCCTTTGGCCGCATACGTTTCAAACACACCTTTGACCGCCAGGTTGTCCGCCTCGGTAGCGCCCGAGGTAAAGACGATCTCCCCCGGCTCCGCGCCGATCAGCCGTGCCGCCTGCTCCCGCGCCTGCTGCACCGCCTCTTCCGCCACCCAGCCGAACGCATGAGTGCGGCTGGCGGCATTCCCGAATTTCTCCGCGAAATACGGCAACATCACCTCCAGCACCCGCGGGTCCACCGGCGTAGTCGCATTATTATCAAGATATATCGGCAGGCGCACCGCCATTCCAATTATTTTAGAAAAAATTTCTATACAAATCCAAAAACAAAGTTACAGCAACTTATATTACTTTAGTGTATTCCCCGGCATTCGGGGTTTATATCTTCCCATCTATAAAACTTATTGTCTGATGCTGCAGATCGAGCATATCGGAATTGCCGTAAAAAGCCTGCGCGATTCTATTCCTTTATTTGAACAGCTGCTCAACACGCCCTGCTACAAAACGGAAGCGGTCGCGGATGAAGGCGTCACCACCGCTTTTTTCCAGACCGGCGAGTCGAAAGTCGAGCTGCTGGAGGCGACGCGGGAGGATAGTGCGATTGCAAAATTCATAGACAAGAAAGGCGCCGGCATTCATCATATTGCCTTTGCCGTCGAAAACATCGAAGCGGAGATGAAGCGGCTGGCGGCGCTGGGCTTTGAGCTGCTGCACGAGACGCCGAAAAAGGGCGCGGACAACAAGCGCATCTGCTTCCTCCACCCGAAGAGCACGAACGGCGTGCTGGTGGAGCTGTGCGAGGAGATCAGGGGTTAAAACCAGCGTTTCCGCTTGAAGTAAAACAGCATCAGCAGCGGGATGACAAACATCAGTCCCACCATCGTGTAGAACCCGCTATGGTCATGCGTCAGCGGGATCACGTCGAAGTTCATGCCGAAGATGCCGCCGATGACCGTCGCCGGCGCCAGCAGCACCGTCACCATGGTGAAGACCTTCATCACCTCGTTCATCCGCAGGTTGATCTGGCTCATGTACAGCTCCTGCAGGCCGAGGATCCTTTCGCGCTGTGTCTCCGTGTATTCGTTGGCCTGGACGATATGGTCGAGGACGTCCTTGAAATATTTATCGCTGCGGTCCTCGATCAGCGGATGCTCGCTGCGCAGGAAGCCGTTGACCAGCTCGCGCACCGGCTGGATGGCGCGCCGGAGGCTCATGACCTCGCGGCGCAGGATGCTGACGCGGGGGAGTATCTCCTTGTCCTTCCGCAGGATCAGGTCGTCTTCCAGCAGCTCGATCTGGTCGTTCAGATTTTCTATCACGGAGAAATAGCTGTCCACGATCACATCCAGCAGGCAGTACGCCAGGTAGTCGGCGCGGCTTTCGCGCAGGCGGACGTTCCCGTTGCGCAGGCGTTCCCGCACGGGGTCGAAGACGTCGCGCTCGGGATCTTCCTGGAAGGAGATCAGGAAATGCCCGCCGATCACCAGGCTCACCTGCTCGGCCTCGACAGTGGCGGTTTCCGCGTTGAAATACAGCATCGGCAGCAGGCAGAAGACGAGGTCGCCGATCTCGTCCATCTTGGCGCGCTGGCCGACGCTCAGCACGTCTTCCACCACCAGCTGGTGGATGCCGTACTGCGCGCAGAGTTTTTCCACCTCATCCTTCTTCAGCCCGTCCACGTTGATCCAGAGCATGCTGCCCTTCTGCTGGTACGCGCTGAAGGCAGCTTCTCCTTTGAAGCGGTGCTCCCCGATGCGGTCGGCATCGTAGTCGAAAACGGTATAGATGATCTCCGCGTGGGAGCGCTGCCGTTCCGGCATCCTGGCGGGGTTGAAGGCCATACGCCGCCTGCGCGCCAGCACAGGCCATTCCGTAAGGTACTTAGCAATGCGACGGTGCTTTCTGGCCATAGGCGCCCTGTTTTAATAGTCAAAATACCGGATCACGCATTCCTTCAGCACCTGCTCCTGGTCTTTCAGCCCCGACACCTGCACCGGCTTCGCCTCCCGGAAATGCGGCCACCCGTCTGCGTCGCGGCCTTCAAGCGCGTAGTACCCGAGCTGTGCCAGCAGGGTGCAGACGGCGATATGCATCAGGTCCTGCTTCTGCTCTTTGGTAAACTTGCGGCGCTGCGGCATCTGTCCCAGCTCGTTGACGCCGATGAGGAACAGGATGCCTTCCATATCCGGCACTTTCCCGAAGCGCCGGCGCAGCATTTCCTCCACGGCCTGCCAGCGTTGCTCAAACTGATCCATACCGGCAAAGATAAGTATCGGAACGGTTGCTGCGGCCGGCGGCACAGGGGTTCATAAAAAAAGTTAAAACCGGTGTTTTATATGGACTTTTTACCGGCAACTTTCTATTTTTGACCATCAACGATACACGTGCATTATGGAGCAGACGGTTTCTTCTCTGGACATCCGGGAACTGAATGAACGTATTCACCAGCAGAGCGCTTTTATAGAGCTGCTGCAGATGGAGCTGAACAAGGCCGTGGTAGGGCAGAAGCATATGGTGGAGCGGCTGATGATCGGCCTGCTGGCCAACGGCCATGTGCTGCTCGAAGGCGTGCCCGGGCTGGCGAAGACGCTGGCGATCAAGTCGCTCGCCTCGGCTATCCACGGGCGGTTCGCACGCATACAGTTCACGCCCGACCTGCTTCCCGCCGACGTGCTCGGCACGATGGTGTATAACCCGCAGTCGCACGAGTTTGCGGTGCGCAAGGGGCCGATCTTCGCCAACTTCATCCTGGCCGACGAGATCAACCGCGCGCCTGCCAAGGTGCAGAGCGCGCTGCTGGAAGCCATGCAGGAGCGGCAGGTCACCATCAGCGACCATACCTACAAGCTGGAGGAGCCGTTCCTCGTGCTGGCCACGCAGAACCCGATCGAGCAGGAGGGCACGTATGAGCTGCCGGAGGCGCAGGTAGACCGGTTCATGCTGAAGGTGGTCATTTCCTATCCGAAGAAAGAGGAGGAGCGACATATCATCCGCTACAACCTCAACCCCGACGGCATGCCGAAGATCAATCCCGTGGTGACGCCGGAGGACATTCTCCGCGCGCGGCACCTGGTGCGCGAGGTGTATATGGATGAAAAGATCGAGCAGTATATCCTTGATATTGTATTTGCCACACGTTTCCCCGAAGAGTTCAAGCTCAACAAGCTGCGGCCGCTGATCAGCTACGGCGCTTCGCCGCGTGCAAGCATCAGCCTGGCGCTGGCGGCAAAGGCCTATGCGTTCATCAAGCGCCGCGGCTATGTGATCCCCGAAGACATCCGCGCGGTATGCCACGATGTGATGCGCCATCGCATCGGCATCACCTACGAGGCCGAAGCGGAGAATATGACCAGCGAGCAGATCCTGAATGAGATCCTGAACGTGGTGGAAGTGCCCTGAGTAATCGCATCTCTTTTTACGTCGCGGAGCGCAGTATTTCCCAACCCGTCATGCCGACCGGAGCGTAGTATTTTACAACGCACCATGCCGATTGAAGCACAGGATTTTCCAACCCGTCATGCCGGCCGGAGCGTAGTATTTCACAACGCACCATGCCGATTGGAGCGCAGGATTTTCCAACCCGTCGTGCCGGCCGGAGCGTAGTATTTCACAACGCACCATGCCGACCGGAGCGCAGGATTTTCCAACCCGTCATGCCGACCGGAGCGGTAGCGGAGTGGAGGCATCTCCTGTCGAGGATGAGATCCCTCCGCTGCGTTCCGCTACGCTTCACTCCGGTCGGGATGACGGGGGAAGGGGAGGCCGTTTCCCCGGCACGACTATTGTGTACGCTGGTTGCCTAAAACCGATGATTATGGAAAACAGGAAAAAGGTAGCGATCCTGACGGAGAAGGGATTCGAGCAGGAGGAGCTGACCAGTCCGAAGGAAGCGCTGGAAGCGGCAGGGTTTGCCGTGGAAGTGATTGCGCCTGAAGGAGATACCGTGCGGGCGTGGAATCATACTGACTGGGGGACCGACATCCGCGTAGATAAAAGGCTGGCAGAAGCGCGCGTCTCCGACTACGACATGCTGATGCTGCCGGGCGGGGTGCTGAACCCCGACAAGCTGCGGCGGGATGAGGTGGCGGTGCAGTTTGCGCAGACCTTCCTGCAGGACGGCAAGCCCGTCGCGGCGATCTGCCACGGGCCGCAGACGCTGATCGAGACAGGGATGCTGGAAGGGAGAAAGCTGACCTCTTACCCTTCCGTCAAAACAGACCTGCGCAATGCGGGAGCGGAATGGATAGACGACGAAGTGGTGGTGGACGGCAACCTCATCACCAGCCGCAGCCCCGCCGACCTGCCGGCGTTCAATAAGAAGCTCATAGAGGTATTACAGGAGTCCTGAAAACAGATGCTGTAACGGCTGGCGCCTGTCAGCATCAGCAATGCCGGTGATCGCAGGCTTACCGGAAGCGGCTGTCTTTGCGCAAGCGCTTGCCATATTCGCTATCGTATCTGCTCAAAGACAGCTTCCAGCTCCGAGAGGATCATGGCGGTGGCGCCCCAGATGAAGTGCCTGTCGTTCAGCGCATAGGCAGGTACGTTCATCACCAGTCCGGGGCGTGACGCAGGCCGTACTTCGGTGATAATCTTACGCTCCGGCACGAACAGCCGGTGCACCGGCTCCTCCAGCACATAGGCGACCTCCTGCCTGCTGAGGTTGTAGTCCGGCCTTTTTTCTGAAAAGCCGATAAAAGGGTATACGTGGAAATTGCTCACCGGGATATATAAAGGTGTCAGTCCGCCGAGCAGGTTTACCTCTGAGGAGCGGATGCCCACCTCTTCCTGTGCCTCGCGCAGCGCCGTTGCTTTCAGGTCAGCATCGGAAGGCTCCTGCCTTCCGCCGGGGAAGCTGATCTGTCCGCTGTGCGCATGGCCGTCTTCCGTGCGGCGGATGAACAGCAGTTGCAACGCACCGTCGTGCGGGAAGAGCAGTCCCAGCACGGCGCTGGGGCGGGCATTGCCGGGGATGGCTTCCGGCGCGGGCACCACGCGCGCCGCCATGCGCTCCTGCGCGGGGATGCCGGGGAGCGGGCGCTGCAGGGCATACCGCAGGCGGCTAATTATATCATTACAGGTATTCAGCACTTCTCGCCGGATATTGATACGCCGGTAAAATTACTGCTCCAGCCAGTATATATATAAGCTACTGTCGCTGGTTTTGTTTCTGAGGTTGAAAATATGAATGTCCCTGCTTGTAAAAGATCTGTTTCCGTTGTATGGGGGAATCCCCGGTAATTTGTTATCCGGGGCATCGGCAGTGCGGGGAAGCTGAGGTTCCGGCCGGGTGTGGTGTGGTGTGGTGTAAAGGAACCCGTACATCAATAACGCTACACAGGAAAGGACAAGGATATACCAAATCACTAACGATTTCATATGCATACGCTTATTTGCTGTACGAAATGCCGGTCACTGCAGCAGGGTTACTTCTCCCTTTTTGTCCATCTGCTCTCCTGCGGCCGTTTCAGCCCGGAACAGGTAATAGTACACTCCTATGGCTGCCGGTCTGCCATTATAGGTCCCGTCCCATCCGCCATGGGCATTACCGGCATCAAATACCAGTTTGCCCCATCGGTCAAAAACCCGGAATACAAGTATCCTGGGCACCGGGCCCGCTATCACCGGGCGGAAAATATCATTCCTGCCATCCGCATTCGGCGTAAAGGCGTCCGGGAAGGACACGGCCGTATTGATACCGACATCCGCGAACGCCGTATCCGGACAGCCATCAGATGAACGGCCGATTACCAGGTAGCGGGTAGCCCCCCGGACCGTTACGGACTGCATATATGCCTGCTGATCGGCAAACATATCTTCAGGCATCCATGCCAGTATCTTATAAGGCTCGGGTGCAGCAGTGCGCAGCATTACCTGTGTACCGATATCTGCCAGGGGGCTGCCGGCCTGCAGTGAAAGATGCAATGTTTTGATCAAGACATCGTGTGCAGCATTGTCCCGGCAATACCCGTTCACACTCGCAGCCGTAAGCTGTACGCGATAGGCGCCTTCCTGCGCATAAGCGTGGGAAACTATATACGCGGTATCCGTATTGCCATCACCCAGCTGCCATCGCCAGGTGTCACTATTGGCCGGCGTGGTATTGGTAAAGTGCAGCGTATCCCCCGTACAGGCCAGCGTATCTGCAGTGAACGACGCTTTGTAATAAGGGGTGTCTATGGAGAACGGCAACGAAGTATCACAAAAGCCTTCCTGGCTGATGCGTACCGTATAACTGCCCGGGCGGACTTCCCCCAATGTGTCGCCAAATACGGTTGTCTGCTCCCGTAAAAGCCGGTCATCGCCGGTGTACCAGCGGTAGGTGAACATCAGCGTATCTGTGGTATCCGGCATGATGTCAGCCAGGTTCGCATTGCTGCCCGAGCAGACGGGCGGCCGGGTTGTAAGTACAGGCACCGGCCGGGAAAACCGGACGTAAAAGCTGTCCGCATACAGCGTACAATCCTTTTTGTACTGAACCACATAGAGGCCGGCACTGTCAACCGTACGTGACTCGACCCTTATCCCGTCGTCCCATAAATAATCTCTGCCGCCTGTGTTCAGCGCCGTCAGCGTACCGCTGTCCCTGTAGCAGATCATCACCTGCCGGGCGGAGCGGACCGTATCTTCGGGGACGGCAATGCCGATCTCGTTGGGAAGGCCCATGGCGCACCTGGTGCCGGGCACGAGGTTTACCGTATAAGGCCGCGGCTGGCAGGCTGTGCCACTGCGGTTGGGAAAATTGATCGTTGCCATGTAGCTGCCGTCAAACATGTTCATATATATCTTCCCGTCGGGCCCCCGCTTCAGGGCCGTCACCGAAGGGCCCGAATATACATGTACCCTGGATGCTTCGATCGCGCCACGGACAGGCACCGTCATATCAAACTGATACAACGCATGGGTAGCACTGGATGGCAGGTAGCTTGTCGCATACAGCTTTGCATTGTCGGGTGAGAAACAAAGTCCATAGTAGGTAGTACCGGTATCTACCTGCATCGGATTGGAGACGGTGCCGGCGCCCCTGTCAAAATCATATAGCTCAATCCCCCGGAAATTTACTATGCTGCCGGCGCTGGCGGCGGGAATATTCCCGTCTTCACCGACCGCTGCCGCCAGCTTTTTCAGATCCGGGGATATTACCAGCGTACCGACATCATACGGGTTGTAATTGGGATACGTGTTATACAGACCTGCCGGGGAGATCACGGGTGTAATATTGACGCCGGAAGCGGTGACATGGTAGGACTTGTATTCATTGCGGACCCTGGAACGTACCAGCACCCATATGCTGTTACATCCGGTACCGGGCACCACCGTCATTTTTTCCGTCAGGTGGTCATCCAGGAGTATGGGGGTACCGCCGATAACATCCCCCAATCCCCCGTTGAGGGTCATATCCACCACCCGGTAGGAAAGGATGCCGCCGATGCCGGAATAAGTGGTCTGTTCCAGCGTAAAAACATAATACCTGTCTGTATTGCCCGGATCCTGGACGATCACCGCCGGCTGTGTACCGCTGAACACAAGCAGGTTGGCGCTCCCGTTGGGCATCGGATGGTGCGTTCGGTCATAAATATTGCTGCCGGCGGTATAAAACAGCAATTCCCCGTAGGCGTTACAGACGGAGGCCATCCCTTCCAGCTGGTTAACAGCTGTCCTCAGCGCGACAGGGTTGCCTGTATTAAAATCAAGGCCTGCATTTCTTCCGAATGCCCAGACATATCCCTCCCGCTGGGCCTGCGCCTGTATAATACACAGGCAGGACAGCATTACGGCAACCACTCTTTTCATACACCGTTAGTTATATCCTCAGCATGTTTGCATGCGCGGCATAATCATACGCCGCGCATGCAAATGTCAAAAGACTGTTTCATATCAGCGCATAATATGCACCCGCTCTTTACAGATACCCTGTCGGGTCTGTACCTCTACCAGATAAATCCCATTGGCCAGCCGGTCCGTTGCCATCATTACCAGCCCCTGTTGTACGCGGTCATCACTGCTGACAATTTTACCTATGGCATTATATACTTTCACCGACTGTATCTGCAGTTGCCCCGTATTAATGACGAACCAGTTGCCTGCCGGGTTGGGGTATATACGCAGCGTGTGGCCGGCATCTGTAACAGTGATACCTGCAAAGTCCGTTACCGTTACCGTATCCGAGTTGGCGGAGCAGCCATTACCGTCGACAACCCCGGCATAATAGTCCCCATCCTCTGTGGCCGTATGCGACTGTGTGGTAGCACCGGCAATTGCCTGCCCGTCCCGGTACCACTGGTATCCGGTGAAGCCGCCGCTGACGGACAGTGTGGTGCCGCTTTTGCTGATCGTTGCCGACGGCGGGGTATAGACGGTCACTGCCAGCGTCTGTGATACGCTGCCGCCATAGGGCAGGCTTACAGACACGCCGATGCTGCCGCCGGCAGTACCGGGCGTTACCGTGATCGTACTGGACGTGCTGCTGCCGGTCCAGCCGCCGGGCAGCGTCCACGTGTAGGTAGCGGCACAGCCTATGTCCGTCACGCTGTACGTATACGGCTTACCGGAGCAGACCGCGGTATCGCCATCTATCTTTTCAGGCTGTACATTACAGCTGTCCGTGCCCGTGTGCAGGGCAAAGTCCGTCAGTCCCGCACCGGTCCATACCAGCACTTTCCTGACGGTGTCCACTGTGCTGGCGGCGCCGGACCATGTCTTCCAGGGAGCCGCGCCTGCCTTACGCTGCAGCTTCAGCCGGGTCTCCGACGGGTTGGTACCCAGCCAGGTGCTCCTGTAAAATGTCTCGGCAGTATAGCTGTAGGACTGGCTGCCGGTAGCGGAAATATCCGTATAGAAATACATACGGGGGGATGTGCTGCCGTATTGCGGGGGAATTTCACCGGAATACTGGCGCACCCTGATGTCCGCGGGGATAGCGGATACTGCGGACCATGTGATATTGGCGACGGTATCGCCGGCGAATACGAATGCCTGCGTCACGCCCGGGGATGCGGATGCCGGATAGGCGATGGCTGCAGGGGGGACAGATACCGGCGTCAGCTCATACGCGCCGATATCGGGCGCGCCCGCCGTCACCACGTCCGGGCGCGTGCTGTCGTTTATATCCTTATTGTTGCCGGGGATATGCACCCCGCGCCCGTTCAGCGCCCAGGCGGCGCTATCGGCAGGGATGGGTGCCAGGCTGACCGTATCGGTGATGGGCGGGCGATAGGAAACCGAGTGGCTGTCCAGGCCGCTTGCCGTTTTCCAGTCGGCAATGCTGGTCATGCCGCCCAGCGTGCTTTCCACCAGGTTGCCCGTTGTGCTGTAATATAAATTGTAATCCTGCCTGTTGATCCCCGGCGGGAAGATCGCAGTGGCCAGTGCTGTCCTGCCGCCTTCATTATAGAGCAGGTTATTAAGGATGACATTCCCGCGGCTCATTATATCGGGATCGAAGGAATGCGCCGGAATGATCATGGTGTATTTATTCGTACCGGTCGCGTAAATGCTGTTATTGTAAATATCCTGTCCGTTGCTCAGGAACAAGGTCATACCATTGGTGATCACATTATTGGCGATGGTACCCCGCGGGTTTTTCCCGCTGTCATTGTAGTTGCAGCTGATGATCCCCAGCCCGTAACCCGCGCCGGTCTCAGCATTCGTCTGCACACGTGAGGAAGCAACATATACCTTGTTGCCCACACAGCGTATGGCGCTGTCCGAATTTAAAAAAGTGATGCCGCTGCCCAGTCTTGTGGATAAAATATTGTTTTCGCAAACAGCTTTATCAATAAACCTGAAACTCACGCCCGGCTGTGCCCCGTAATCCCTTATAGTATTATTCCTTATTACAATATCGTTCGCCTGTGATCCGGTTTGGACGCCATCCAGATAAAGAGGTGCCGAACCATACTCCAGCAGGTTGTTGCTGAAGACAAAATTATTTCCTGTGAGGCTTCGGGTGTACACCAGGGAGGCAAAAGGGAGGGATGTGGGACCGGGGGATTTACCGGTAATCCTGCAGCTGTCTATCCGTATGCCGGTAAGGTTCCCGTATATACGCATGGCCAGCACAAAGCTGCCGGTGCCGGTCGCTTTAAAAGACAGCTGCTTCAGCGTGACATAAACGGCATTGCCCAGATAGCATACCTGATTATTTGTTTCGTCAGATGAGGTACCCGCCCAGGCGATAACCACAGAGTCGGCGTTACCTTTCTCCGAAACGAATGTCAGCCGGTTGGCCTGGCTGATGCCGGCGATACTGTCGCCGTAGACCACCAGCTGTTCATTGTAGGTACCGCTCCTGATACGGAAGGTAACCGGGCCGCAGACCCCCTTCGCCTTCAGGTCCGCGACAGCAGCGGTAATCGTGGCATAGCCCGGACTGACACCGCCGATCGTATAGGTGCCGGACAGGCACTGGGCCCGCACCGCCTGCAGACCGGCGAGGCTGGACAGGCAGCACAGTAAACATGTGTACAGGTAAATGCTTTTTTTCATTACAGTGTTTTTTTAACGTTATGGAAATCCGTTCCACTGCCGGTATACATTAATGGTGCATAAACAAACAATGAACTTCAGCAAAAGTATCTTCGGATATTACGCCGGTTCAATACTAAAACGTACATAATGGTTTCCACAATACAATACTTCCGCTTTTCGCAGGCGGGATTGCTGCCGGACAACGAATTTTCACATCCAAAATAAAAACGGGTTTTATAAATACAGGCGTCATTATTCTTAATTTTATATCCATGAGGAGGTGGCAGCATATAGGTGCATATACGCGCAGCGGCATCTGTATACCCGTTGTGCTATGTGTGCTCCTGCCTGCCGCCAGGGCTCAGGAGCCGGCATATAAAGGCTTTCAGCTGCGCACTGCCGCCGCTTCCGTGCCGGACAGCGCACAGCTGAAAAAGCAGATAGCTGCAGCGCAGACGCTGATCTCAACGGATATAGACTCTACGATGCGCCTGCTGTACCATGTGCTGGAACAGAGTGTAAAAATCGGATACCAGTACGGCATCGGCAATGCCCTGTTCGGCCTGGGGTATGCCTCCTATAAAAAAGGCGAATACCAGAATGCCATGAGCCTGGTGCGGCAATCAATCGCCTACCGGGTGGGCGGCCGTTTCCCCGTTAAAGTGAACAATGCCCTGGGTACTTTCTATCAGGCGATGGGGCACAATGACAGCGCGTTGTATTATTATTATAAGGGCCTGGAGCAACTGCAGGCGGATCCTGACCCTGCCGGCTCTGCCCTGCTGACTTCCGTTATCTGCCACAACATCATGGTGATATACAACAGTCTGGAAATCAGCGATGCAAATACGCCCGCGTATGTACACCACATAGATAGCCTGCTTTCCGGCAAGCGTGACCCTAACACCCGGCTTTTTGTCTTCCTGATCAAAGGTAGCCTTGCCTATCATAAACAGGTATTCGACAGCGCTATCTACTATTATGAGAAAGGGCTGGCACTATTGGAAAATGAGGACGGCCTTAATTTCAAGCCCGTTGTCTGGGCAAACCTGGGTATGGCGTATGTGCTGCATGGGCAGTATGAACGCGGTATATATTACCTGAACCGGTCTATCCGCAGCCTGTACAGCAGGAATGACATCATAAACCGGATACAGGCCTATGTTTTTCTCAGCTATGCCTATTTCAGGCAAAAGAAATATACGGAAGCTATCGCGCTGCTTGAGCCGTTGACCGATACACTCCGGAAGACGGGCCTCTACAATAAGACCACATACGATATCTACACCCAGCTATCGGACCTTTATACAGCCACCGGCAATTATGCAAAGGCGTTAACCGCCTATAAAACGGCCGTTTCGATACATGACAGCCTGGCCGGGCGGAACAAGGTGCAGACGGTCATACGCCTCGAATCCGAAAAGGCCGTGGCCGAAAAGGACAGGGAGATCACCCAGCGCAAGCTACAGCTCGCGGAGAAAGACAACCTGCTGAAGGAAAAGAATATCTGGCTGATGGGCATTTCAACAGGAGCCCTGCTGCTGGGCAGCTTCATCATTGCCTTGTACCGGAATAGCAGGCACAAGCAGGCGGTACTGAAGCAAAAGCAGGAAACGGAACAGCTGAAGGCCACCATGCGGGGAGAAGAAAAAGAACGCTCCCGGCTGAGCCGGGAGCTGCATGACGGCATCGGCAGCATGCTCGCCTCCATACGGCTGCAGCTGGGGACCTTGCGCGACGGGCACGCCGACCGGCAGATAGCCCGGAATTTTGACAATATCATGCAGCTGCTGCAGGAAACGTCGGATGAAGTAAGGAAGACCGCCCATAACCTCATGCCGGACATACTGGCCAGAAACAACCTCACAGAAGTGCTGAGCATCTATTGCGACCAGATCAACAAAAGCCATAAGATAGAAACCGTCCTGCACTTCCATGGCGCACTGGAGCAGTTGGACAAGGCAACGGAACTGCTGCTGTACCGGATCTGCCAGGAGCTGATCCAGAATATCATCAAGCATGCCAACGCTTCACTGGCGGAAATACAGGTCCAACTGGACGAAAACATGCTGACGCTCATGGTAGAAGACAACGGCGGCGGCTTCGACCCCGCAGCACAATACACCGGATCCGGCCTTCAGAACCTGCACTACCGCGTCAACGCGTTACAGGGGCAACTGGTCATTAACTCCGCAAAAGGCAAACATACTACGATACACATTGCATTTGACCTGAACAAACTCACCGGTAGCGACCTATGAATATCCATATTGCCATAGCAGATGACCACCCTATGATGATACAGGGGCTGGTGCATGTCCTGGAGCGTTATCCGCATATAAAGCTCTGCGGCACCTATCAGAACGGTCGGGACCTGCTAAAGGGACTGGAACGAAATCTGCCCGACGTGCTTTTGCTCGACATCCAGCTGCCGGGGCAGACCGGGGATGAGCTGGCGCCGCTGATCATGAAAAAATACCCTGATATCCGTATCCTTACCGTCACTAACTTCGACAGCACGCTGCATGCGAACAATATGTTCAAACGCGGCGTACACGGCTACCTCCTGAAGACTTCCGACGAAAAAATACTGATTGAAGCCATCGAGACCGTATACAGGGGCGGGCGGTTCGTGGAAAAAGACATGCAGGAACGGCTGGACAAAATATCCGTCAAGGTAAGACGCTCCGAGTATTCAAAGCTGTCGCTTACCTCCCGGGAAAAAGAAGTGCTGCAGCTGATCGCAAACGGCGATACCAATACCGAAATTTCGGAAAAGCTGTTCCTGAGCTTCGGCACCGTGGATAACTACCGGAAAAGTCTGCTGCTGAAGCTTGATGTCAAAAATACAGCCATGCTGGTGAAAAAGGCATTGCAGCTGGGGCTGGTGGAATAGTCTTAATTTCGTACCATTATGCCCCGAAATCCCGTAACCATGCCACAGGCCATACTGGTAATAGACGACGAAAAAGCGATCCGCAAAACGCTCGCGGAGATTCTCGGCTTCGAAGGATTTACCATTGACGAGGCGGAAGACGGCGAGGCGGGCGCGAAGAAGCTGCGGGAGAACAACTACGACTGCATCCTCTGCGATATCAAGATGCCGCGGATGGACGGCCTCGAGGTGCTGGAGATCGCACGGGCGCACAAGCCGGACATACCGTTCATCCTCATCTCCGGCCACGGGAATATCGAGACTGCCGTGGAGGCGGTGAAGAAGGGCGCCTTCGATTATATCAGCAAGCCGCCCGATCTCAACCGGCTGCTCATCACGATCCGCAACGCGATGGACAAGAAGTCGCTGGTGGCGGAGACGAAGCAGCTGCGCAGGCGCATCAGCAAGAGCACGGAGATGATCGGCAGCTCGGCCGGGATAAAGCAGATCAACCAGACCATCGAAAAGGTGGCGCCCACGGACGCGCGCGTGTTGATCACCGGCGAGAACGGCGTCGGCAAGGAGCTGGTGGCGCGGCGCATCTATGAGCTGAGCAACCGCACCAGCGCTCCCTTTATCGAGGTGAACTGCGCGGCCATCCCTTCGGAGCTGATCGAAAGCGAGCTGTTCGGGCACGAGAAGGGCTCCTTCACCTCGGCCATCAAGCAGCGCATCGGCAAGTTCGAGCAGGCGCACGGCGGCACGCTCTTCCTCGACGAGATCGGCGACATGAGCCTCGAAGCGCAGGCCAAGGTGCTGCGCGCGCTGCAGGAAGGAAAGATCACCCGCATCGGCGGGGAAAAAGAAATAAAAGTAGACGTGCGCGTCATCGCCGCCACCAACAAAAACCTGATGCAGGAAGTCGAGGAGAAGAAATTCCGCCTCGACCTCTACCACCGGCTGAGCGTGATCGTCATCCACGTGCCTGCGCTGAACGACCGCAGGGACGATATCCCCGCGCTCACGGATCATTTTCTCAAAGAGATCAGCCAGGAATACAACCAGCCGCAGAAGCAGATAGACAGCGACGCCGTAAAAGCCCTGCAGCAATACAACTGGACCGGCAACATCCGTGAGCTGCGGAATGTCGTCGAGCGGCTGATCATCCTCTCGGACAAGAAGATCACGAAAAAGGATGTGGAGCAGTATATCTTCCTGAAGTAAAGGATGCGACGCACTGTGGTCTCCATGCAGCGCACGGTATCTCAGGAGAGCAGCCGCCTTCTGATGCCCGCGTCATATTCGGCATAAGCTCCCGGCGCCAGCCCGTCTATCGTCACCTTCCCTATGCGGTACCGTATCAGCCGCAGCGTGGGATAGCCGGCGGCTGCCGTCATCCGCCGCACCTGGCGGTTCTTTCCTTCGGTGAGCGTGAGCCGGATCCATGAGGTGGGAATATTTTTCCTGAAGCGCACGGACGGATTGCGCTCCGCAACATCCGGCGGGTCCATGCGTACGGCGGCGGCAGGTTTTGTCTTTATGCTTTTCCCGTTCACGTTTATCCGCACGCCAGCGCTCAGCTGTTCCAATGCGCGGTCATCGGGAATACCTTCCACCTGTACCAGGTAGGTACGCTGGTGATTTCCGGCAGGATCGAGCAGCTGATGCGTGAGGCTTTTGTCGTTCGTCAGCACCAGCAATCCCTCGCTGTCATAATCGAGCCGGCCGACCGGGTAAACGTCCTTCGGCAGCCCCGGAAAGAATGCGGCAAGCGTTTTTTTCTCTCCCTCCGGAGAAAACTGCGACAGCACCTGGAAGGGCTTGTGAAAAACAAAATAGCGCATCATAAAAATATCGTCGGCTGAAACCTGCGCCTGTAAAGGCTTTTGAAGGAAAATAAAAAGTCCGGCGCTTGTTGTGCTCTGCCGGACTTTTATAAGGATGGGTTAGTAAGAACAATCCTTCCACAATATTAAAAAGAATTTTTACGACTAAAAAAAATTCTTGCAAATTTTTTTGGACAAATGTTGAAAACATGTGAACAACTGAAAGCCTCGTTTTAACAAAAAAAGCTGTTACCAATCTTTATCCAGCTTCACCGGAACACCTTTTGCCTGCTGCTGCTTATCCTGCAGGTGCTTTTCTTCCTGCTGCAATGCATTCAGTATCTGATCCGCCTGCTGCTCGGAAAGCTTGCTGGGACCGGGTTCCGGGCGTTGCTGCTCTTGCTGCTGCTTGTTATCCTGCTGCTGTTGCCTGTTGTCCTGCTGCTCTTTGTTCTGCTGATCCTTCTGCTGCTGCTGTTGTTGTTTGTTGTCTTTGTTCTTGTCTTTGTCCTGGTTCTTGTCATTTTTTCCGCCGCCTGACTGCTGTTGCTGCTTCAGCATCTCGCGGGCATAGGAGAGGTTGTATTTGGCGGCTTCGTCCTGCGGGTTGTTGCGCAGCGCCTGTTTGTATGCTTCTATCGCATCCTGCCATTTCTTTTCGTCCATGTAGGTATTGCCGATGTTGTACTGTGCGCCGGAGCGTTGCAGGCTGTCTGCCGATTGCTTCGCTGTTGCGGCCATCACCCGGCGTGCGGCGTCCAGCTGCTTTTGCTTATAGTAGGCATTGCCGAGGTTGAACATGCCGGTAACCGAAGCAGGATTTTTGGTCAGCGCCTGCTGGTAGAGCGCCGCCGCTTCGTTGAATTTCTGCTGCCCGTACAGCTCGTTGCCTTTCCGCAGCAATACCCGTTCCTGTCCGTATGCCAGGTGCATCGAGCCTGCGATTGCGAGCAGTATGCCGGTGATATGCCTGATGCTCATGCCGTTCCTGTTTTCATTTTTCTGCCGGCGCCGGGCAGCAGCCATTCTATCAGCAGCAGCGCGAAGGCCACCGCAAGAAAATACTGGAAGTAGCTGGCGTAGTCGGTAAATACGACGGCGCCGAGGTTCTTCTGCTCCATGCCGTCAATCTCGTTCACCAGCTTCCCTGCGGCGTTGTCCGCGTTATTCAGCAATGTGTATGTGCCCCTGCCCGCGGCGGCGATCTCCTGCAGCGCCGCTTCGTTGAGCTTGCTGATCACCGGCGCACCCTGGTCGTCGAGCTTCACGCTGTGCGTCCGCGGATCATACAGCGTGCTGCCCTGCGGCGAGCCGACGCCCACCGTGTGCACGATGATGCCGTTGCCGGCGGCAACCTTGGTCTTGGCGACAGCGCTCTTGTCGTGGTCTTCGCCGTCGGAGATGATGACCAGCGCCTTGAACTTTTTCTCCTTCTGTGAAAAAGATTTCACCGACAGGTCTATCGCCTCCCCGATCACAGTACCCTGTGTGGGGATCAGGTCGGGGCGGACGGCCTGCAGCAGCATCTTCAGCGCATTGTAGTCTACGGTAAGCGGCACCTGCAGGTATGCCCTGCCGGCGAAGATGACCAGTCCCACCCGGTCGTTCTTCATCTTGTCCAGCATCCGCATCACCAGCTGCATCGAGCGTGTGAGGCGGTCGGGCTGGATGTCTTTGGCCAGCATGCTCTTGCTGACGTCGAGGGCGACGATCACGTCCACGCCCTTGCGTTCCACCTTCTCCGTGCGCGCGCCCATCTGCAGGTTGGCCCAGCCGATGACGGCGGCGGCCAGCGCCAGCGACATCAGGACGAACTTGAACGTGCTCCTGCCCGGTACGACGCCCTGCAGCTGCTGCCGTACCAGCCGCACGTCGCCGAGCCTGCGGAGGCGGTTGCTGCGCCAGAGGAGCATCCACACAAAAAGCAGGATCAGCACCGGCAGTACGCCGAGCGCCAGGAGATGGGATATGTGTTGAAACCGTAGCATGTCTGCGTAGCAGGGACACAAATTTAATCAGACGCATTTGCTTCGTGTATCCATTTTTCTTTTTTTTAACAAGACCTGCCCGCGTCTCCTCATAAATCCCGCAAACACACGCCTGTACAGCGGCCGGGAAACGGCACCGGCAAATTCAAAAATCGGGCTTAATTTCGCGCTATGCAAGCATATCTGGAGGGATTAAATGAACAGCAGCAGGAAGCGGTATTGCATATCAGCGGTCCGCTGATGATCGTCGCCGGCGCCGGCAGCGGGAAGACGAAGGTGCTGACGACCCGCATTGCGCACCTGATGCACCAGGGTGCGGATCCCTTCAACATTCTCGCGCTCACCTTTACCAACAAGGCGGCCAGCGAGATGAAGGAGCGGGTCGAGCGCATCCTCGGCACCGCGGAGGCGCGCAGCCTGTATATCGGCACCTTCCACTCCATCTTCGCCCGCATCCTGCGCATAGAAGCGCCGAAGATCGGCTATCCCGCCAACTTCACCATCTACGATACCGACGATGCCAAGAGCGTGATCAAGGGGATCGTGCAGGATATGAAGCTGGACGACAAGCACTACAAGCCGGCATATATATATAACCGCATCTCCGCCGCCAAGAACAGCCTGGTTGACCCCGCCACCTACCGCCAGGACAGCCACATCCAGCAGGAGGACGCGCGCAGCAACCGGCCGCTTATGGGCGAGATCTACGAGGCGTATGCCCAGCGCTGCTTCAGGAACGGCGCGATGGACTTCGACGACCTGCTCTTCAAGATGTACGTGCTGCTGACGCAGATACCGGAGGTGCTGGCCAAATACCAGCATCGCTTCAAATACATCCTGATAGACGAGTATCAGGACACCAACCTCGCGCAGTACCAGATCATCAAGATGCTCGGCGCCGTGCACGAAAATATCTGCGTGGTGGGCGACGATGCGCAGAGCATCTATTCCTTCCGCGGCGCCACGGTGCAGAACATCCTGCAGTTCCAGGACGACTACGAGGACGTGAAGCTGGTGAAGCTGGAGCAGAACTACCGCAGCACGCAGAGCATCCTCAACGTGGCCAACGAGATCATCGCGCATAACAAGAACCAGATCCCGAAGTCGCTGTGGACAAGCAATACCGAAGGCGAAAAGATCCGCCTGGTCCGCACCATCACCGACAACGACGAAGGGCGCTTTGTGGCGGATGCGATCCTCGAGATGAAGCTGCGGAATCATTATCATAATAAAGACTTCGCCATTCTCTACCGAACCAACGCGCAGAGCCGCTCGTTCGAGGAAAGCCTGCGGCGGATGAACATCCCGTACCGGCTGTACGGCGGCATCTCCTTCTACCAGCGCAAAGAGGTGAAGGACTACCTCGCCTACCTGCGCGTGGTGGTCAACACGCAGGACGAGGAGAACCTGAAACGGATCATCAACTACCCCGCGCGCAGCATCGGCAAGACCAGCATCGAAAAGGTCATCGTCGCCGCTAACCAGCACGACAAGACCTTCTGGGAGACGCTGCAGGCGCCCGAGGAGGCCGGCATCAGGGGTGCAGGCGCTGCGGCGGTCACCAACTTCGTCACCATGATCAAAAGCTTCCAGGCGATGCTGGAGAAGAGCAACGCGTATGACGTGGCCTTTGCCGTGGGAAAGCACACCGGGCTGGTGCAGGAGCTGTATAACGATAAATCGGTGGAAGGGCTGGCGCGCTATGAGAACGTGCAGGAGCTGCTGAACTCTATAAAAGAATTTACGGAGACGCCGGACGAAGAAGGCGAGCTGCGCGACAAGACCCTCGGCAGCTATCTCCAGCAGATCACGCTGCTGACGGATGCGGACAAGGACAATGAGGAAGAGCAGGATGTGGTGCGGCTGATGACCATCCACGCAGCCAAGGGGCTGGAGTTCCCCTGTGTCTTCAGCGTCGGGCTGGAGGAGAACCTGTTCCCCAGCGCCATGAGCCTGTACGACCGCGCCAGCCTTGAAGAGGAACGGCGCCTGTTCTATGTGGCCATCACCCGCGCCAAGGAGCGCCTCTGGATCACGTATGCCAACAGCCGCTACCGCTTCGGGCAGCTCGTGCAGAACGAGCCGAGCCGCTTTATGGAGGAAATACCGGAGGCCTATCTCGACAGGTCATACACCGGCGCGGCGCACAAGACCGCCGGCGTGGCCGGCGGCTTCGGGAAGATGCTGGGCAACCAGCAGCTCGACAGGATGCCTTCGCTGAAAAAGCTCGCGGAGAAGCTGAAAGAGGCCCCGCCCGCACAGCACAAGGTAGCCGCGGACTTCAAGCCCGACGACCCGGCAGAGATGGAAGCGGGCATGGATGTGGAGCACCAGAAATTCGGCTTCGGCAAGATCCTCAGCCTCGAGGGCGGCATCAACAACCGTATCGCCACCATCCAGTTCCGCGACGGGCATGGGCAGAAGAAGATCATGCTGAATTTTGCGAAGCTGCGGATCGTGCGGTAACCGCATATGTCAACGGAGCAGGGTGACGTTCCCTGTTCGTTTTTCCATGATCCCGTTTTCAAACACGGCTTCTATGCGGTATACATAAATCCCCTGCGGCTGCGGCACGTTATTATACCTGCCGTCCCAGCCGCCTCCTCCCCGTTCGTCCGTCTCAAAGACGACCTGACCCCAGCGGTTGAATACCTGCATGTGAAACGCCCGCAAGCCGCCAGCCAGTAATGCTCTCGGGAAAAAATAATCATTTACTCCATCTCCGCCCGGTGTAAATACGTTCGGTATATCTATATAACAGGAACGGCGTACCTCGATGCTGTCGCAGACGGCACAGCCGTATTCCGAGGTCACGGTCATCCAGTAAAGTCCCGGTTCCCTTACCAGCAGGGTTTCCGTGGTATCCCCGGTACTCCACCGTACCATACAGGGAAAATCCGGCGTCCAGCTGTTACCCAGCGGCAACGGTGTGCTGCCCGGACAAATGGCCGTATCCGTACCGAGATTGGCAACCGGATAGGGAAACACGGTGAGGGTATCCCGGTATGCGGTATCCGGACAATAAGGATATACCGCCGTAAGTGTCACGGGTACCTTCCCGGGACTGTCACAGGCATAGGCAACCCGGCCCGTCATGTCGGTACTCCAGGCAGTACTACCGGCCTGCCACCTCAGCCCCGTCACGCCGGATGTATATTCCGGGAAAAAGGTGACCACCGCGCCGGTACAGACGCTGTCCCTGTCCGTCGTGAAGCGTACGAAGGGGGAGGGCAGCACCGTAACCGTATGATACGCCGTATCATAGCATCCTCCCGACGTTTCCGCGATAAGCGTTATGGCATATACGCCTGTATCTTCATACCGGTGCACAGGGTCTGCCTGCACAGATACATTGCCATCTCCGAAGTTCCAGATATAGCGGACGAAACCGGAGGAGGTATTGGTAAGCGCAAGGTCGCTCCGGCGGCAAACAATGGTATCTGAAAGAAAGGAAGCCTGATAGGCACCGGGAGGTACGGTCACGGTCACCGACGTATCGCAACCGGCTGTCGTGCGGATGTGCAGCCGGTAGCTGCCGTGCGGGACGTTGCGCAGCGTATCACCGTCATGGCTGACCGTAACGCTGCGCAAGACAGCGCCGTTACTGTGATACCAGGTATACACCACCGTATCGGGCACCGGCGCGGTCCAGGCCGTGCCATTACCGCCCTCCCGGCATGCGGGGCCGGCGCCTGTTTTCGGAAAGGGGATGAGACGGACGTCAAATGTATCGGTATAATACACGCATCCGGAAATATAGCTGACCCAGTAAATACCTGAATGATATACCGCACGCGAGGCGATCCGGTCGCCGTTGTCCCAGCGGTGCGCGTATCCGGACCGCACCAGCACCGCGCTGTCCCGGAAGCACACGGTCATCGGCTGCCGCCTCCGTATCGTATCTGATGGGATACGAGCCGGCACCTCATTGGGTAATCCTCCGGTGTACCGGCCGCCTACCGAAAGTTGCAGCACGTCCGGCACAAGCCCGCAAGCTATATCCGGCAGGTCCGGATCATTGATCACACTCAGGTTGCTGACATCCGTCCCCGCAAAATATATTTTTCCGTCGGGACCGCGTTTCAAGTCCGTCAGCTCCGGGTTGCCGCTGTGCACCTGTATCTTTGACGCTGCAACGGCAGCTGCATCCGGCAGGCTCGCGTCATACTGGTAAATACCCCTGTATGCCGATGCGTATATCCGGTTGCCGCCCGGGGAAAAGCAGGCACTGTAAAAAGCCCCGGTGTCTATGATCACGGCATTGGCAGCAACACCCGATGCAGGGTCAAAATCGTACAACTCCATTCCCTGCCCCTGCTGCATATTGCATGTCACCAGCCTGCGCCCGTCGGGCGAGGCCTTCAGCGCGCCGATGTAATACGTACGTGCCGGATAGTTGCCGGCGTTCGAGATCACGGGCAGCGGCTCGATGCCTGCCGCCACAATATGCCAGACCCGGAACGACGCCGTCTGCCGGGAGCGCACCAGCAGCCAGACATCGCAGTTATCCCCCGGCAGGGCAATCATCTTCTCGGTAAGAAAGCTGTCGAGCAGCACTTTCTTCCGCCCCGGCACCACGCCGCCCAGCCCGTTGTTCAGCCGCATATCCACCACACTGTAGTACAGCCGGCCGGCTGTTGCGGGGTCGCGGGATTCCTGTTCATAACAGCTCAGGGAAAAGACATAATACCTGTCTATGCTGTCAGGTGCCGGAACGATCACCGTACCCTGGGTTGTACTGGTGGTGGCATAAGGATAAAACTGCTGCAGGTTGCCGTTTTGCATAACCTGGTGGGTCCGATCCCATACAGTCTCGCCTGTCGTGTAAAATAACAGATTCCCGCCGTCGTCACATACGGACGCGCAGGCCTCCCCGATCGGGATCATGCCGGGCACAATGGCGGTCGTGACCGGTACCGGTACCCCGCTGTTGAAATCCAGCCCCGCACGGTTGCCGAACGCCCATATATACTGTATGCGCTGCGCCGCTGACGGAAAAGGCAGCAAGAGCAACAGGATCATGCCATAAACTGCAGCCATATCCTCCAAGCCATATCCCCTCGCTCCGTATTTGCCGGTCATACCGCCAAAAGTAGCGTGAGCACGGCCGGGAAAGGGGTACGAAAAAGTATATAATAGTTATACTTATAGGTGTGGGCAAGGGGCATCCTACTTGCTCAGGTGCATGCTACGCTCCTTGTAAAGCGTACGGAACCACGGGTCGCGGAGGGACCTGATAAAACGGATCGCCTCGCCGGTGCTTTTCATTTCCGGCCCAAGCTCCTTGTTGACATTCGGGAATTTGTTGAAGCTGAACACGGGTTCCTTGATCGCGTATCCTTCGAGCTTCTTTTCAATATGGAAATCCTTCAGCTTCTTTTCACCCAGCATGATCTTGGTGGCGATGTTGAGATACGGTACGCCGTAGGCTTTGGCAATGAACGGCGTGGTGCGGCTCGCGCGCGGGTTGGCTTCAATAACGTAGACCTTGCCGTCCTTGATCGCGTACTGGATGTTGATCAGCCCCTTTATGTTGAGCCGCAGCGCGATCTTGCGGGCGGTCTCCACCATCTCGTCCACCACCAGCGGCGGCAGGTTGAACACCGGCAATACGGAATGGCTGTCGCCGCTGTGAATGCCCGCCGGCTCGATATGCTCCATGATGCCCATGATGTGCACGTCCTCGCCGTCGCAGATGGCGTCTATCTCCGCCTCCTGGCAGCGGTCGAGGAAATGGTCAATGAGGATCTTGTTGCCGGGCAGGTGTTTCAGCAGGCTGACCACGCTCTTCTCCAGCTCTTCGTCGTTGATCACGATGCGCATGCGCTGCCCGCCGAGCACGTACGACGGGCGCACCAGCACCGGGTAGCCGACCTCGTTGGCCACTTCTATCGCCTCGTCCGTGGTGTAGGCGGTGCCGTATTCCGGGTAGGGAATGCTCAGCTCCTTGAGCAGGTCGCTGAACCGGCCGCGGTCTTCCGCGATGTCCATATCATCAAAAGAAGTACCGACGATGCGGATGCCCTTTTCATGCAGCCGCTTCGCCAGCTTCAGCGCAGTCTGGCCGCCGAGCTGCACGATGACGCCGTCGGGTTTTTCGTGTTCAATAATCTCCCAGAGATGCTCCCAGTACACCGGCTCGAAGTACAGCTTGTCGGCGATGTCGAAATCGGTGGACACGGTCTCCGGGTTGCAGTTGATCATGATCGCCTCGTAGCCGCAGTCGCGGATGGCCATCAGCCCGTGTGTGCAGCAGTAGTCGAACTCGATGCCCTGCCCGATGCGGTTGGGGCCGGAGCCGAGGACGATGATCTTCTTTTTGCCTGAAAGCCTGCTTTCGTTAAAGGTGATATTATCTCCCTCCGAGCTGCGGCACGAAGGCTCGAAGGTGCTGTAGAAATACGGCGTTTTCGCTTCAAACTCCGCGCTGCACGTATCCACCATCTTGAACACGCGCGTGATGCCGAGCCGCTTGCGGTGCTCATACACTTCCTCCGCCGTGCAGTCCTTCACCAGCTCCGCGATCTGCTCGTCGCTGAAGCCCGCCTGCTTGGCCTCGCACAGCAGGTCGTCCGGCAGCTTCTCCAGGTGCTTGTGCTCACGGATCCTGCTCTCGAGGTTGACGATATCCTGCACCTGGTAAAGGAACCAGCGGTCAATATGCGTCAGCTCGCGCAGGGTCTTTATGGACACGCCGCCTGCCAGCGCTTCCTTGATGCGGAAGATACGGTCCCATGTCGGGCGCCTCAGGTAGTCCATCAGCTCTTCCGGCCGCATCTGGCTGCGGCTGATGGAGGTAAGGCCGGTGGCGTTGTTCTCCAGGCTCTGGCAGGCCTTCTGCAGCGCTTCGGGAAAGGTGCGGCCGATGGCCATCACTTCGCCGACGGACTTCATCTGCAGTCCGAGCGTGTCGTCGGCGCCTTTGAATTTATCGAAATTCCACCGCGGCATCTTCACGATCACATAATCCAGCGCCGGCTCAAAATACGCCGAGGTGGTCTGGATGATCGGGTTCTTCAGCTCATCCAGCGTATAGCCGATCGCCAGCTTGGCCGCGATCTTCGCGATCGGGTAGCCGGTGGCTTTGGAGGCGAGCGCCGAAGAGCGGCTCACACGCGGGTTTATTTCAATGGCAATGATCTCCTCTGTTTCGGGGTTCAGCGCGAACTGCACGTTACAGCCGCCGGCGAAGTTGCCGAGGTCGCGCATCATGCGGATGGCGGTGTTGCGCATCAGCTGGAAGGCCGTATCGCTCAGCGTCATCGCCGGCGCCACGGTGATGCTGTCGCCGGTATGAATGCCCATGGGGTCGAAGTTCTCGACCGTGCAGATGATGACCACGTTGTCCGCCGCGTCGCGCAGCAGCTCCAGCTCGAACTCCTTCCAGCCCAGCACGGCCTGTTCCACCAGCACCTCGTGTATCGGCGAGGCGGTGAGCCCGCGCTCCAGGGCGTTGTCGAGCTCTTCCTTGTGCATCACGAACCCACCGCCCGTACCGCCCAGCGTGAAGGACGGCCGGATCACGATCGGCAGGCCGATCTCCTGCGCGAACTCCTTGCCCTCCAGCAGCGAGTTGGCCGTCCGCGCCGGTGCCACCGGCACACCCAGCCGGATCATCCACTGCCGGAACAGCTCGCGGTCCTCCGCCTTGTCAATCGCCTTTATATCCACGCCGATCAGCCGCACGTTATAACGCTCCCATACTCCCAGCTCGTCGCATTCCTTGGCCAGGTTCAGCGCCGTCTGCCCGCCCATTGTGGGCAGCACGGCGTCAATGTCATGTTCTTCCAGGATCTGCTCGATGCTCTCCACCGCCAGCGGCAGCAGGTACACATGATCGGCCACGATGGGGTCGGTCATGATGGTGGCCGGGTTGGAGTTGATCAGGATCACCTTTACCCCTTCTTCCCGGAGGCTGCGCGCCGCCTGGGAACCGGAATAGTCAAACTCGCAGGCCTGGCCGATGATGATAGGCCCGGAACCGATGATCAGTACAGATTTGATGGATTTGTCGCGCGGCATCTGGTTGTTATAAAAATCAAACAATAAAAGCAAGAGCGGCGGTGAGCGGACACAAAAAGCGGGCTCAACGCCCGGGGCGCAAAGGTAATGGAAATTTGCGGTAATATGCCGGTAATAATTCGGGTACAAAGATCATTGCCGGGCGTATTTTGCGGTTATTTTTTTGCAACTTTGCAATTATTTTACCCAAAAACCGCGCAGGCAACCACTTTTTATGGGATTGTTCAATTTTTTAACGCAGGAGATTGCCATTGACTTAGGCACGGCCAATACACTGATCATACATAATGACCAGGTGGTGGTGGACGAACCGTCCATCGTCGCCCGGGACCGGAATACCAATAAAATCGTGGCTGTCGGCAAGAAGGCGATGATGATGCACGAGAAGACGCACGAGCACCTGAAGACGATCCGCCCGCTGAAGGACGGCGTGATCGCCGATTTCGACGCGGCGGAGGGCATGCTGCGGGAGATGATCAAGCTGGTCTACCCGAAAAAGCCGCTGTTCCCGCCGAGCTGGCGGATGGTGATCTGTATCCCTTCCAGCATCACCGAGGTGGAAAAGCGTGCGGTGCGCGACTCCGCGGAGCAGGCCGGCGCAAAGGAAGTATATATGATCCACGAGCCGATGGCCGCAGCGCTGGGCATCGGCATCAACGTGGAAGAGCCTACCGGCAATATGATCATTGACATCGGCGGCGGCACCACCGGCATCTCCGTCATCTCCCTCGGCGGCATCGTCTGCGACCAGTCCATACGCATCGCCGGCGACGAGTTCACCGCCGACATCATGGAAGCCATGCGCCGTTATCATTCGCTGATGATCGGCGAGCGCACGGCCGAGCAGATCAAGATACACGTCGGCTCCGCGCTGAAAGACCTCGACAACCCGCCCGACGATATCGCGGTGAACGGGCGCGACCTGGTGACGGGCATCCCGAAGCAGATCATGGTATCGTACCAGGAGGTGGCCGAGGCGCTGGACAAGTCTATCTTCAAGATCGAAGAAGCGATCCTGAAGGCATTGGAAAGCACGCCGCCCGAGCTGGCGGCCGACATCTACCGCCGCGGGCTGTACCTGACCGGCGGCGGGGCGCTGCTGCGCGGGCTCGACCGGCGTATCTCGCACAAGATCAAGCTGCCCGTGCACGTCGCCGACGACCCGCTGCGCGCAGTGGTACGCGGCACCGGCATGGCATTGAAGCATATCGTCAAGATGCCGTTCCTGATGAAGTAAGCATGCGGAATTTTATCCTGTTCATACGCCGCTTCTTCAACCTTATCCTCTTCATAGGGCTGGAGATAACGTGCATCGTGCTGATCGCACGCACGAAGAATATGATGCAGGGCAACGACATCCTCAGCTCCGCCAACGCGGTGACCGGCTACCTGTACAACCGCCAGAACGATGTGGTGGAATACTTCGGGCTGCGGCGGATGAACGACAGCCTGCTGACGGAGAACGCGCGGCTGCTGACGCTGCTGGCGGAACGCGAAAGCTATGACACGCTGGGCAGCGAGGTGGTGAAAAAAATATACCCGGACAAAGACTCTCCCCGCATCGTGCACTACGCGCAATACACCTACTACAAGGCCCGCGTGATCAGCAACTCGATCAGCGCAGCGGATAACTACATCACCATCAACCGCGGCAGCGACGACGGCATCCGGAAGAATATGGCCGTGATCTCCGGCACCGGCGTGGTGGGGCGCGTCACCAATGTGAGCCGGCACTTCGCCACCGTGCTGTCGGTGCTGAACGTGAAGCAGCCGGTCAGCGCCCGCCTCCGGGACGGCACCTACAGCTTTGCCTTCTGGGAAAAAGGTGCGCGCCCCGACGAGCTGTTCATGAGCGACATCCCGCAGGAGATACGCGTCAGCGTCGGCGACTCCGTCTATACGACCAGCTACTCCACGCTCTTTCCCCGCGACCTGCTGATCGGCGTGGTGTACCGGATAGAGACGCTGAAAAGGGACCACACCCAATACCTGTACCTGCGGCCGGCCACCAACTTCCGCAACCTGCAGTACGTGTATGTGGTGCGGGATGATTTCCTGGACGAGCGCCGCCAGCTTGAGGATTCCGTAAAAAAGAAGAAATGAGCGATTACGTAAAAAACTTTTTCCGCTTCTGCCTCATCATCGCCATCCAGGTGCTCATCCTGAACAAGATCCCCCTGCGCTGGTGGTCGCAGCCGATGGGCTTCCCCCTGTTCATCCCGCTGCTGTATCCCCTGTTCATCCTGCTACTGCCCTTTGCCACGCCGGTGTGGCTATTGCTGCTGCTGGGATTTATCACCGGCGTCACCGTAGACTCGTTCATGAACACCGTAGGCATGCATGCCATGGCCACGGTGCTGATCGCCTACCTGCGCACCAATGTGCTGAACGCGCTGATGCCGAAGCACCTGGCGGAATATGCGGGCCAGTCGCCCAACGTAAAGAACATGGGCTGGATACCCTTCCTCACCTACAGTCTCTTCCTGATCCTGCTGCACCACCTGGTCTATTT
>Ga0206101_1000060_pt1 | contig 40649 bp, 67 predicted proteins | sample 1B0metagenome_FD_148613 | JGI IMG/M metagenome (GOLD analysis project Ga0206101, IMG submission 148613) | Enriched microbial communities from leaf-cutter ant dump, University of Wisconsin, Madison, United States - 1B0 | ecosystem: Environmental > Terrestrial > Nest > Insects nest > Nest dump... | reverse complement strand
CCGCTTCCGCCACAGACGGAGCAACTGCATGATCCTGTCCCATTGATTGAATGCAGCGTCCCTGACCCGCCACAATAATGGCAACTCTCAAATCCGCTCATATCGCACCTGCTTTCTCTAATGCTGTTTTGATTTTCTTCACGTCCTGCTGCACCGCCCCGGCCTTGAAGCATTTAAGCTGTTCGGGGTTATCAAGTACGTCCTCCACATAGGGAAGGGCGGTCAGGAGGGCTTCGATGATTTCCTGCGCTGCGTTTCTGGCTTGCAACGGCGTTCGGCTTTTGGCCTTGCGCCATTTTTCGCGGCAGGTTTCGCAGGCACGGTAGTATCTGTCTGCCATGACTTGGCCGCACACATTGCAACTGGGCTTTCCGATAGCTTGCTCCATCACATCCACCCCCACGCTTGCAGTGCGAAATAAAGGTAGAGAACGACAACGGCGCATATAAGAAGGAAACCGCGTATGCGTCCGTTGCCGCCCTTCGCCATGCGGATGTTAAGTGGCTTGGCAATTTGCCGCCCGCCAAACAATTCATGGTGAAGCCTGTTCTTTTGGAGAAAAGCGTTAATCCGCTGATCGTCCGTGTGAAAATAAATCGGTAGGTTTTCGATCTGTTGCATCGTCAATCCTATGAATGATTGGTTGTCGTTGGCCGGTTCCCAGTCCTCTTTCAGTGCAGGTTGCATCGTCCTGCCTCATAAACGGTGATTTGGTTCTGGATGAGCATTTTTGCGGCTATCAGGTGCGCCAGCGAGGCATCTCCGAGCACGTCGAACATGGATAAGACCTCGTCGATCTTGCGTATTGCTTCGCGGCAAGTGCCTATACGGCGGTCCATAGCGCGGTTATTGGCTTCGGCGAGTGTCATCATTGAACGTCCTCCACAAGCGCAGACATAAGCGCACGTTGAGAATCCGCATAAGCCATTTCCTTGTGTTGATCGGGACTGGCGATGCGGACGTATCCGCTCACCAGCCCGATATTCAACACAGCGGACACAATGAACATAGTTACGCAAACAGTTGTGATGATCGGTTTCATGGCCTTAGTCCTGAACCCGTCTCCACCCTTCGGGTGATTGCTCTTCACGTATACCGCGGATATATTCACCGGCAGGAAGAACAAATCCTGCGTGGGTGTCGTGGCCACGTTGATGTACCAGCTTGCAGTCTTCGTAAAGCTTAAGTTCCACAAACGTATCGTTGGTCTGATCAATAAGGGCTTGTGCAACCTTGCTGATGGAAACGCTAGGACGAACAGACTCAAGAACGTGGTGGTGTCCAGTCTCTGAATGGCCCAGAATAAGCTGGCCATTTTCCAGCTTCATTGCGGTCATGCTTTTTAGTCCCGCAATAGCCTTTGTTACGGATTCCGGTGCGTATTTTTTCATCCAGATCAGGACTTCTCCCTGTGCGACAGGCTTTCCAGATTTGAACATGTCTTCGGTCAAGTGAATCATCGTATTTTCTCCTTTTTTAGCTACGAATGAATGGAATAAAACTCTCAGGGTCACCAAGGCCACGCCAGCCATTCCCGCCAGCGTTAGCTTTGAGTGCGGTATTGTACTTTGGGTCGTTAACGGGTTCTGCAAACCATCTACCAGTCCCACATTGGAATTTGATAAATCGTTGTTTGGGAGCATCTGGTAAATCAACCTCAATCAGTGAACCGATATGCGGTTCGTCTTTGTCGATGATTTTTGGATTTAAGGAAGGGTGTTCGAGGACATTACCCCAGCCTAGAATTTCACATGCACAGCGGCGCTGCTCGACATTTTCCCACGTCAATGCGACCTGTGGAGTAAGTTTTTCTTTTTCAGAAAGCCATTCTGGCGGGATACGTGTCCCATGCCAGTAATACAGGCCCCATCCTGATGGATAGGAAATCGCAAGCCCAGTTTCGCTATGGAGGCGTCCTTGTTCATCCAACTTAATTAGATTCGGTCGTTCACTGGCAAAACAAACGCCATCAAGCGTCCAATAATAGCCGCAACTTTTAGTTATTTCATTGAGGTTTAGGTCAATCGAAACACCAAGAACCTCGGAATAGTAATCAAGTGCAGCAGGGCCATAATATGATCCCCAAACACCCCAGCCAGCCCATAAGGAGCCCCCAAAATAAGAGTATCCCGCAGAACCCACCGCAGAACCCACCGCAGAACCCACCGCAGAACCCACCGCAGAATTCACCGCAGAACGCACCGCAGAACGCACCGCAGAATCCACCGCAGAACGCACCGCAGAATTCACCGCAGAACCCACCGCAGAACCCACCGCAGAACCCACCGCAGAACTTTTATTGTGCCGTGTCTTCATGTAATAAGAGAAAGCACATGCGCTCATGGCCGCGCTTAGGGGGCAGGGAAGCCATATAACAACAGGCTCCCGTAGCTTCGCCAATCCATACATACCTTTGATGGCTTTTTCTGCTTTCTCACGATCAGCAGGTTTTGTGCAAAGGCCAATATCAATCCATTTCCGGACATAAAGGGGAAATTTTGCTTCTTGTTGTTTTGTTAGCTTGGTGATCATTTCGGTTTCCTATAATTGTGCTTGAGAAAAAGAGGCGACATGCCGATCCCAGTCGCGCTGCTCGGCTTCGACTTCGGCAACGATGAAATCAATTTGAGCATTGGCCTGCTGGATCACGCTGGCGATAGGGATGATCTTCATTTCCAGCCCATGGCCGAAATTGACGTAGAGGCCCTTATAATCATCGCTGGCAACCTCCATCTCATGTTCGGATATGTAGATGTATTCAGCCTCAAAACCCTTAAAGCCGATTTTTATTTCAAGCCCATCGCTCGTTTTTGCGATCAGGTAATGATCGAAATAGCTGCTTGGTTCTTCGTAGGAGAAAGGGATGTTCATTGCGCACCGCCTGTGGCTTTGGCGATTGCGGCTGTGATTTGTTCGCGGATCGAATAAAGAATTTGCCTTTTTGCCATGGCGTTTTCGCCGCTACAGTGCATTTCTAAATAGTCAGAAATGCTTTCAAGGCGTATATCTGCCCGTTCCAAAGCCTCAAGCAGTTCCGGCGCGGCGGCGATCAGGGCGGCTAGGTTTTCATCACCTGCGTCAATTACCAAGTTCGGGGTTTCGCCGTAACGAGTTCCGTTTTCGTCGATAAAGAATGATTGCTTGTCGGTTACAAATTGGCGATGCGCGTATAGAGTCGTGTGTTTCTGTGTCTGTGACATGGCGGTTTCCTTTTGTTGATCTGATATTCGCTAATAGAGAACAGCAAGTCAAGGAAAAATATTCGCTAATAGAGAATTATTTTGACAACAGCGGAAAATCGCGGGATAAGGGGGTATGGATGAAGACGGAAAATGGAAAGATAGCCCCAATCACATGGGACACCTTTATTGGATCGGGAAAGGTCTTTGCTGGCTGGGGTTCTGGATCGGGCTAGGAATAGCCTTAGCGGGGATTTCTTATTGTGCTGCCCATCACCCCGAAAGCCAGGACAGCGGCAAGGTAATTGCCACACCATCGAAATAGGGGGCTTTTCAGACAGGGGAAATCACCCCATAATGGCCTTGAAAACGCCAAAATGTCTCTCTATGTTACTCCCAACCCAAAAAGTATATTTCCCCTGATTTGCCCGTGACGGGCGGATTCTGTTAACCTCTTGTTAGGCAGGATATGAGAATGTTAAGCATGATAAAACGCGTTTTAGCCCAGCCAAAAACCTATACTGTCTTTGTTGAATGGGACGGCGAAGCAGAGGTGTTTGTAGCCCATAGCGATGACATTTATGGCCTTAATACCGAAGCCCCAACGATGTCGGCTCTCGTGAAGCGAGTTATGGAGGTCGCGCCTGAATTGCTGGAATTGAACGGCGTCAAAGAAGACATCAGCCGTGACAACTTCCTCTTTGATCCGCGCTCTTTTGTAGTGCCGTATGGGGCGGCGTGTGTCTAAAGGATTCTATCGAGAATTAATTAAAACCCTTCAAGAACATAGATGCACTTTTGTCCGACAGGGCAGGGGGGATCATGAGATTTGGTATAGCCCAATCGTAAAAAAGAACTTGATTGTTGATAAAGGCGTTAAATCCCGCCATACGGCAAACGGTGTTCTGAAAGATGCGGGAATAGACAAAAAATTCTAACCCGCTCACCTCTGCCTATCCAGCCCCGTATCGCCCATGGCCCGTTTCACGCGCCATTCAAAATTTAACCTTTTCCCCGTTCACGATAAAATCGAGGTCGATGCTCACATCCGGCATGGGCAGGGGATGGACAAGGGCAGGGTAGATCGACTTATCCGCGATCGCGGTTTTCAAATCCTTCCCCAAAGCCTTTAGGGAGAGCCGTATAAGCCCGTGGGCGACTTCCGAGGCTCTGTGCCTTAGATCGGCCCATTCTTCCTCTGTAAGCCCCTCTGCGGCGGGGAAATAGCCATTATCGAGCAGCCATTCGGACAGCTCTTGATGCAGCTCGACATATTGCGCGTCGGGGAGGGTTTGTTTGGGGACGAGGTTCATGGCGGCCTACAGCCAGCCAAAGCCCTTTGCCAACAAAGCAGCAAGGGACAGAAAAGAAGCAAAAAATGTGCACATAACAAGCTTGAATCGTGCGTCTATGTTTTTAAGGCGACGATCCATGTCATGTTGATGATCGGTAGGCTTCACTTCTTATCCTGCTGTGAAAGAACGGATTGAATATCTGATAAGGTCGCATTGGTGATATCCATGCGCTCATTTACGCGCTCGAATTTATGATCCAGGGAAGCAAACCCCGCGCCGAAAATGCCAAGCATGGCAAGGAACCCCGCGCCATAAGCAATAAGCAGGAAGTTTTTTAGGCCGACAATGTCCGTATGGAGTTGCCCGAGCCTGTTCTCTACGCTGGTTTGCCAAAGCGTCATGCCACCATTATCACCGCCGCCGCCGGAGATTTCAAGTTTTTCTTTAAGGGACTTAATATCATCCTCGGCTTGTTTAAGCCTCCATGTATCGGGGGCGCTCATTTCAGCCTCTCGATCGCTTTGGAGATATCCTTAAATGTCTCATCTATGTTTTTCTTAAGATCATTTTTATCTATAAGGCCAGGCAATTCTGGATTGTAAACCTGATAGAACAAATCTTGTATTGACCCGTGCATTTTCAGTTGGGCAGAGAGTATATCTAAAAGCACATAATGGGTTTTATCATCCATTCTTCATCCTCTCCTCTCTGGGGGCGGTTAATCAAGCCACTCTGCAAGCGAGCAGTCCAGCTTCGCAAAATCGTTCCATGCTCGGTAATAGTCCTGCCTTTTAGCCTGTGCCGCCGCAGCCTTTACCATGCCGGCATAAACGCATCGTTCGGTATGAGAGCCGCCGTTATCGCTCACGATGTAATACTGGTCGATCGAGTCCGCTAATACTTGGTCGCTTATGTTTCTGATTTTGGGTTTTTGCCTATGAAGTCTATTTGCGTCCGCGTACCGCTCCTCTTGGGCTTTTTTCTCTTTTTTTGAGGCGGCAGCTTTGGCTTTTTCTTTGTTTTCTATGACCTTTTTGCAATCAATTTCTCTGCGCCCGATCTCTGCTTTTTGGATATCCTCGGCTATTCTGCCTGTGGCTTCTTTGCATAGATATGCATCACTCATGACGCGCGCCTGCTGTTCTGGGGAATAAAGCCCTGTTTGCGAGCACCCTGCCAATACAAACACGCTCAAAATAAAAAGTTTTTTCATATGTTTTTCCTTAAAATCTCTTCCTTCTATTGATTGAGCCTATTACCACCCCTTTAATTTCGACAGATTCAATCCCATGCTGCTGGCGCTTATCGTACGGCCAAAACAGGCATATCGGGTCTTTATATTTCGGGTTTCTTGACCGCGGCCATAACTCGGCCTTGTCCCCCTTAATAACCAGTTCCTTGATTGTAGTTTCGCAAATATCCCCGCCCCGGCAACGCTGAACGATCACATGGTCGAAAGTGTCGATCGGAATAGGATAATCATGGATGTCCATGACGACGACAATAGAGCCTTCGGGGTAGAACTCATCCATGGAATCGCCTTTAACGCGAAGCCCGTAAGCCAGCTTCTCAGCTTCGCTTACGTCGAACAGAGCCACCTGCCAGTCGGCCTCATCCCATTGGGAGGCTTCGCTCCATATACCAGCCTGCACCTCGCCTATGACGTTGATATAGCCGAGCTTCTTTATTTCTGAATTCGGCAACAAATCCGCAGGCTCAATTTTGTAACCGTGACTGGCAAGGGCATCGCATATCTTTTCCATCCATGTCAGCGTTAGCTCCTGCTTTCCGCTTTCGAGGGTGGAAATCTTGCTTTTCACCGTGCCAGCCGCACCCGCAAGTTGGGTCTGACTTAGGCCCGCCTTTTTGCGGTGAAACCTGATGTTGTTTTGCATATCCGACTCCTAGCCCCCCTCGAAAAATTACAAAGGGAAAAAATGAGAACTTTTCTCTTGCCTTTAGGTTTTCATTATGAGAACCTACGCCACATGAGACCTATCGAAATTAGGAATGCGGAAGGGTTGACCTTGGAAGAAATGTCCAAGCGCCTTGGTTTTGCAAAGGGCTACCTTTCCGAAGTCGAGAACGGAAAGAAGCAAGGTTCGCGCAAGCTGTTTGAAGCCTACTTGCGTGAATTTGGTGCCGAAAAGGTCACTTACAACGGTTTCTTTTCAACCACCCAATAACCCCTCAAGCGATGCCAGTCGCGCGGGGGCTTTATTTTTACAGGAACGCCATGAAGCCTTTTAAGACAATCAGGGATGCTATTGCAGGGTTTTACTTTCGCCTAAAGTATCAATCGCATCTCGAATTATTGGCTTCAATGGTTCGGGCAGACGTGAGGCTTCAAGATAGCGCCGCGCAAAATCCTGATACTCCTTCAGGTCGATTTGCCCCTTCTCAATCAAATAGAGAAGGAGCGTAAAGAACATGAAGCCGGACAGCTTGTCGTTTTCCGAAATCAAACCCGATTCCTCTTTTTTTTCGGCCCAGCAAACACAAGGCAATAAGCCGCCTTTAGCGCTGAATACCCTTAACGGGCGCGCTTTGCGTGAGCTGGATTCCTGTAATTGCGAACAGACTTATCCACAAGCTGACCGAATTGCAAGCAAAAAACATAATCCCGTAGCGCGGCCTTGCACCTCTGCGCATCACGGCGCCGATCTGTCCTTTCGAGGATCGGCGAAAGTTTCCTTTTCCTAGGGGAAAGCGGTTTCCGGCCTCCGCTCAAAGGGCCGGGCATACCAACCGCCAACCTTGCGAAGAAGCATTCAGCTGATCCGAGGAGGCTAACTCCATCAGGGGAATTAAATGCAGTGGAAGACAGTAACGGGCAATCCCAAATACGAAGTATCTGATTGCGGAAACGTTCGTAATAAAAAAACTTCAAGGGTGTTGCGACAACACAAAAATCATGACGGCTACAATCTGGTTTATTTATACAGCGGAACAAAAAAAAGCAGAAAAAGCTTTTATGTCCACAGGATAGTATGTGAGGCATTCTGTGGTTTGCAACCATCGACGCGCCATGTGGTCGCGCACGGGGATGGAAGCAAAGACAACAATCATTTTACTAACCTTAGGTGGGCCACAACCAGAGAAAACTATCAGGATAGTGTAAAGCACGGAACCTCTGTAACCGGGGCAGGCGAGAGGAATGGAAATGCCAGGCTAACTTCTCTTCAAGTAAAAAAAATAAGAGATCTGAAATTGGCCGGATATTCAAGCAAATCCATCTCTGATCGTTTTTCTGTTTCTACCGATATGGTTAACCGGATTGCCAGACGCGATAGGTGGGCGCACATCTAATGATCCTCGCGCTCGATATAGCCTTAAGAACCGGATTCGCATACGGCAACACGCCGGAAGATATCCAGTTTGGCACAAGGGATTTTTCCGGCCTTTCTTCGGACAACGCAGTTAGAGGGCGGCGGTTCAATCGCTGGCTGCTCGAATTGCTGACCGAGATCGAGCCGCATGATGTCTATATCGAGCGCGGATTTTACAAGAACGGGCTACCAACCACGGAATTGCTTTGGGGGCTGACATGGGAAGCCAACAGAGCCGCCGAGAGCCGGAACATTCCGCGCCACATGATTTCACCCATGACGATCAAAAAATCAATCTGCGGCTCTGGCAAGGCCAAGAAGCCCGAAGTCATGGCCGCAGTGAAGGGCAAAGGATTCAATGTGCAGGATGACAATGCGGCAGATGCCGTTGCCCTGCTGCTTTACGCGATGGGGGAATAATGAGCGAGAAACTTAAAGTCCTCGACCTTTTTTCTGGCATCGGTGGTTTTTCGCTTGGCCTTGAACGGACGGGCGGATTTGAAACAGTAGCATTTTGCGAAATTGATAAGTCTTGCCACGCGACATTGCGTAAAAACTGGGGTGAAACGGAGATATACAATGACATTACAACAGCCAGATTTAAAGAACCCGTGGACTTGGTTACGGCGGGCTTTCCCTGTCAGGACATCTCACACGCTGGGGGGGGCGCCGGACTGGAAGGAGAGCGTTCTGGATTATTCTGGCACATCCTTAGAGCCGCTAGCATGGTGGGACGCCCCAAACTCCTGCTGGAGAACGTGGCAGCTTTGCTTCATAGAGGGCTACCAGAGGTTCTTGGGGCCTTGGCCCAGGTCGGGTATGACTCGGAATGGCATTGCATACCAGCTTCCCACGTTGGCCTCCCCCATGGCCGAGATCGCATCTGGATTTTTGCCAACCCCGAACAAGACAGATGCGTATGCCTGGACACGAACATCAAAGACCAACTTGCGCCGATCTATAAGCCGCGCAGTGACCCGCGGTGGGCAAGTGCGCTTCAATTACTTCCCGCAGTGGGCGAATTTTTCAATTACACAGGCGAAGACATTGATCGAAATGATAATGGGCTTCCCCAAGAACTGGACGCAATAGGGGCATTTGGCAATGCCGTTGTGCCGCAGATACCGGAAATAATTGGGAACGCCATACTGGCTTCACGAGGTGCACAATGATCCGCATCGAAGCCACATACCCATCCGGCAGAACAGAAATTCACACCGCCAAAACCATGAGAGAGGCGATTGCGAAGGGCAATCAGCTTAAGGCTTTGGGCTGCGCGGTGAAGATTAAGGAGTTGCCGAAGCGATGAACGATCAATTCTTGAAAACTTTGACTCGCTGTCTGGCTATCGGGCCGGTCGAAGCTATGACGCAGGATGAAATTGCCAAGGGATACACGCCAATAAAGGTTGGTGAAAAGCCATGGTTCTCAAAAAGGCATTGGAATGATGGCGTTCTGTCAAAAAACGGAAAAGAGGTTCGCATCATCGCCATCATCGCTAAGCAGCAGGGCAGGGGATCTTTTAGAAAGATGGTTGATGGCATACGGCGCGATGGACTCACCCCAGTTGTGATTTGCCCGTTTTCGCAAATGGAAGCGATCTTGAAAAAGTGGGGATGGGAAAAAACAGTTGTTGGCGGCTCATTCTTAGAGCGTGAAGAACAATGGCGCGCGCCAGCAGATAAAAAGGGGTTTCCGGCATGATCCAAGAACTCGAAACCCTCGCAAAACTCCCCCCGTCTGTAAGAGCGGACATCGAGAGATATTGTGCGTTGCGCGGATTTGCGTTTGCGGACGTTTTAAAGGCCGCACAGGGCGATCATGTTCTTGACGGTATGATCCGCCACCTCGCGGCAAAAGGCCACTCCCTGCGCCACATACACGAAGCGGCGGGCGTTTCGCAAGCCTACGCTCATCAAATCATCAAAGACTACCGCGCCGATCAGGTCAGAGTGCGGACAACGGATTGGGGGAGGTTCGCCACATGCCGCAGATGAGAACAAATCACAGAAAGCCGATTTACACCTCGCGCTGCGGGGAATTGAAGCTACGGGGAACGGCGGCACAGATCGCGGCAAAGTACGCCGATCTGGCAGAAGCATCCCTGAAAGAAAAAGACGACATGCAGGCGCGTATCTACAGCCAGCATGCCGAACATTGGCGGAAGGTGGAGCAATGAGACACATCCGCGAAACAATCGGGCACATCGGGGTGAGGGCGGCTTTGTCTGCCCCTACTGCCCCAAAAAAGAAACAACGCCTTACTGCGCTCTATCAGGCGGGGATCATTCGCCCGTCTTTGTTGCAGTGGGCCATAGCAGTTAATGGATTGAAGGAGGAATAGAGATGAATTTCATAAACTTTAACGAACAGCTTCCGCCGCCTAATACCGATGTCATAGTTGTATATCGTTTCGGCACAGGTGAGCAGCAATATACTGCGGCTGCATCCGGTCGATTTTACGATGGGATATTTCGCTTCAACGATTATGCACTGTCATACCGCGAAGAAGGGGCGGTAAGCCTTATTCGTTGGTCCTTGTTTCCAGATGAAATGGAATTGGGGGCAGAATAATGGCTAATCAATGGTTCAGGCTATACAGCGAATTCGCAACCGATCCGAAGGTGCAGACCATGCCGGAGGCCATGCAACGCCGATTGGTGATGTTATTTTGCCTTCATAGCGGCGGCGAATTGGAGAAGCTGACCAGAGATGAGATCGCTTTTGCCCTGCGTATCGACAATGAAGCGTTAGAAGAAACGTTTCGCCTGTTTCATAACAAGGGTTTTTGCGATGAGAATGGACGCTTAATGAACTGGGATAAGCGGCAATACACAGCCACTTACAACCAGCAGGAGCGGCACCGCGAAAAAAGGGAGAGCCTTGGATTGCCTCGGCGGAGATGGGTTAATCAGAATACACGCAAGCAAGTCCTAGCAAGGGATGCTTATGCTTGCGTGTATTGCACTAGTGAAAAAAATCTCACGCTAGACCACATCATCCCAGAGATTAAGGGAGGGGATAATAGCCTAGATAACTTGGTCACCGCGTGTCGGGCCTGTAACGCAAAAAAGCGTGAATTTTCAATAGATCAGGCGGGAATGTCGTACAGAAAAGGCTATGTCCCACCCCTAGCAAGCCCTAGCAAGGCTCAAGCAATCACAGATACAGAAACAGATACAGAAACAGATACAGAAAAAGATAAACCTAAAGGTTTATCTCCGCGATTGATCGAATTTGAAAACGACTTCTGGCCGATAGCGGCGAAGAAGGTCGGCAAGGACGCGGCAAAAAAAGCATTTCTCAAGGCGAGGAGCCGAGCAGCGTTGGAAGAAATCCTTCCAAATTGGCGGGCCATGAATCTCCTCTGGCTTAAGAAAAAAGGCACGGAAGACTGGCAGTTCGTACCTCATCCATCGACGTGGTTGAGCGAGGGGCGTTGGCAGGACGAAGTGCAGGAATCCAAGCCCCAATCAACGGGGGTTCACTGGCTATGATTTCCGACAAGGCAAGAAACATGGGCATTGATCCGAAGCGCAGGAAACAGCCCTGCCCGAAATGCTCACAAGGCCGGAGGAACAAGCGCGATCCATGCCTTTCGGTCACGGTGAAACACGATGAAATTTTGTTCAATTGCCACCACTGCGGGTGGGCTGGCGTAATCAAGGAAGGAAGCGACGATGCTGGAAAAATGGCTGGAAAACAGGGGATTGGAACCAGAGCTGGTTATTGGGATGGGCGTAACCGAACACCGGAAAAACGGGGAAATCTGGGCAAAGATTCCGTTCGTTCGTTCTGGTGAAATAGTAAATCACAAATACCGCCGCTTGGCAGAAAAGGGCTTCTACCAAGACCCTGACGGCGTGAAGTGCTTTTACAATCAGGACGTGATTTTCGATCAGACGCTTGAAAACGAGCCGCTGATAATCACGGAAGGCGAGCCGGATGCTTGGGCGGCGATACAGGCAGGATTCAGCCGCGTTGTATCCGTTCCTGATGGCGCACCGAACGAGCGCGGAGGGGATGGCGCGAAGTATGATTATCTTTGGGGCATCATACCAACGATCCGCGCACACTGCCCCTATGTCATTCTGGCCGTGGACAGCGATAAGAACGGGGCGAACCTCTTGCACGATCTGTCCATCAAAATCGGGCGGGATATGTGCAAATGGGTAAAATACCCCAAGGATTGCAAAGACCTCAACGACGCACTGAAAAAATACGGGGTTGAAGGCGTGAGGAAGTCCATCGCAACCCAGCAATGGATTCAGGTCGATGGAGTATTCAAGGCTTCCGATCTGCCGCCCATGCCGGATAGCAAGGTTTTTGAAACGGGCTTTACGGGGTTCGAGGAAAACTTCAAACTTCGCTTGGGCGATTTTTCGGTTGTGACCGGAATCCCTTCACATGGGAAATCGACGTTCGTAAACGACCTTTTGGCGCGGGTAGTGAAGAAACACGGCATCAAGGTTTGCTTTTCATCCTTCGAGCAGCACCCGACGCAGGATCACCTCCGCAACCTGAAACGCTGGTATGCAGGCGATGGTGATTTGCTCAACGGTGAAGCCAACGAATGGATCGACAAGCATTTCAGCTTCATCTACCCGTCCGACGAACAGAGGCTTTCGGACACGCTGGATTTGGGGTGGTTCCTTGAGCGATCCGCCGTAGCCGTAAAGCAATTCGGCGCACAGGTGATCGTTTTAGACCCGTGGAACGAGCTGGAGCATCAAACCGATAGAAACCAATCCCTGACCGAGTATGTCGGCTCTGCAATTCGCAGGATCAAAGGGTTTGCCAGAACCTACAACGTCCACATGATGGTTGTGGCGCACCCCACGAAATTGAGCAGGGGGACGGACGGGAAGTATCCACGTCCAACCCTTTACAGCATTTCGGATTCTGCCCATTGGGCAAACAAGGCGGACGTGGGGCTTGTCGTTCACAGGCCGGACGATAGCAGCCCAGCCGTGGAGATCGTCTGCTCAAAATCCCGCTATCACGACATCATCGGGAAGCCGGGGCTTAAGAATTTCAGGTTCAACAGTTCAATCAACCGCTTTGAATGGGCGGACGTATAGGAGGTTTAAATGACACCAAAACAGGCAGAATGTTTAAAGTTCATCAAATCCTACATCGAGCAGCATGGGTACAGCCCATCTTATGCGGATATGCTGGACCATCTGGGGGTGAAATCGAAGTCCGGAATTCACCGGATTGTGTCCGGCCTTGAAGCGAACGGCAAAATTCGCAGGGTTTACGGCAGGAGCCGCTACATCGAAATTGTGGATGATGAAACCATGTTCCTGATTCAGGTCATCGGGGATATCCGCCGGAAAACAGGCGTGGGGGACAAGCCCATGCTCTCGGAACTCGCAGACGCAATCGTAAACAAATATCAGGGGGTAGCATGAGCGACATCGAATATATCAAGGCAAAATTGGAATCCGGTGAGATTGTTGCCGTGCAGGGGCGATTGAGCGGGGAACGCCAAACAACGGTATTTTTCCAAAAAAAAGCCGTGTATGAGCTTATGGCCTCGCTGACAGGGCCAATGCAGGACGCGATGGTTGAGATCGCCATGGCCAAGAACCTGATCGACAACCCCGGATTCTACCGCACGATGGGCTATGGCAGGGTATCGGGGATGAAAGCAGAGGATTTGAGTGCGTGGGCGATGGATATCAACAAGCGCTATGCGGAATGGCGCGGGGTTCTCTGGAAATACTCCCCCATGGCACTTACGATTTGTTGTCGGGTCTGTCAGGAAGAGCATAGTATAGATCAGATCAAGACCGATGAGCGCATAGGAAGGGATACGGCCAATCGGCTCCTGCGCTACGGCCTGAATGAATATTGCGTCCTGGCCGGATGGGGGGATCAAGAAAATATTTGACGAGTCAGGCGGTTTTCGTCATAATCTTGATATTCGTTCGATTTGCGCCTTAAGCGCATCACCAACTGGCCGAATTGTTCGCGCCGGTTTTTTGTTGCCAATCTGCCATGATGCAGAACAGGCTAACGGGCCGCTAAGGCGGTCACGTTCTCAATTCACCCCCGCCATTCGAGCGGGGGTTTTTGCATCCAAAGGAGCCATGAATGCCGCTGAAAAAAGGATCGTCCAATAAAACGATTTCCCAAAACATCAAGACAGAAATGTTCACCGGAAAACCCCAGAAACAGGCCGTTGCTATCGCCATGAGCAAAGCCGGCAAAAGTAACAAGAAATAACATAACGATTGTGTACTAGATATGGCAAATGGAAGACCTGGAAAACCCAAAGGAAGCCCCAAAACAGGCGGACGTAAAAAGGGGACCCCGAATCGTATATCCGGCGACATCAAGAAAATGATCCTGGACGCCCTCGATGATCTGGGGGGCAAGGATTATCTCGTGGAGCAGGGAAAATCTAAGAATGCCAGTGCGTTCATGTCGCTCATCGGCAAGGCCATGCCTCTACAGATTGCCAATCCGGAAGGAGAGGCTTTTCGCACAACGCAGGAAGTCAGTCAGTCGGACAAAGAGTTAATACAGCGTTTTCTTAACAGCAAAGGAGCCAAAAAATGATCCCAGTCCCGAAAGAGGATTGCACCAAGGAAGAAGCGATTGAATATCTCTCAAAGCATATAGAACTGCTGAACGAGGAAATTCACAAAATCCGGTCGGATGACGAAAAGCAAACCCGTGCCTGGGCGCTGGACCGTGCCGTGAGGGTTTATGAGAAGGCCAGCGTGCCCCCTCAGTTTACGGCAATCGAGGCTATGGCCAACGATATGTACAACTATGCGATGGGAGGCGCCGCATGATCCGCCCCGAAGAATTGAGCAAAATGAACCGTGACCAGCTTTTGGAATTTGCCGGGAAGGCGGACATCAAAGTGCATCCGCGCTCCAAGGACGAAACAATCCGCCGCGTGATTGTTGAACAGCTTGCATCCCGGCAGATGAATACGCAGCCAGCGCGGGAAGGCTGGGAAGAGCCTAAACCAAAGAACCCGGCGCCAGTGTTTAAAAACACGCCTGAAGAGGTCCTTGAGGCTTTGGGTCCGCTTGCCAATAAAGAGGGATTTGATATCAAGTTCCCCGGTGACAATACGGTGATCTTTACCTATCGCGGGATTAGCGAGTCCTGCAACCTGTCCATCCCCATGCATGTGATCAAGCGCCAGGCCGAAAGCGCGGCCAAGACAAAGTTTGCCCCAAAAATGGTGCAGGATGGTGAAGTGCGCGGAACCGGCGTAATGATGTTTGGCTGATGCTTGAGGGAAAATCTTTGCACCAGCTCCGGGCAATTGCTCAGGGCTATGGCATCTCTGACATCTTTGCCAAGACGGATATACAGCTAAGGCAGGAGATTGCCATCAAGCAGGCCGATGCGCTGCCCAAGCCGTCAATCCCGCCTGTAATGCCCCAGTACGATGCGCGCCTGATGACAAAGCCGCCGGCAAAGATTACGACCGAAGCGGCTCTTTTGGAGGTATTGAAGCCCCACATAGATCGCGGGCTCCGGGTCACCTTTCCCGGGCCCGAGGAGTGGCATATGTCCTGGGACAGAAAAGAAGACACCGGGACAATGCGGCAACCCCTAAAGACTGTAATCGGCTGCGCTGAGAGGCTGATGCGCGCATGACTCCCGATCTTCTCCAAGCGATATGCAGGGAGAATCTGGAGACATTCACATGCAAGGCCTTTGGAGTTTTGGAGCCGGGCGTAGAGTTTGAGTATAACTGGCATATCGGGGCGATCAGTGAATATTTGGAAGCGCTTTATGCAGGCGAAATACAGGACCTGATCATTAACGAGCCGCCGCGGACGTTAAAATCCGTACAGGTGGCGCAGATATTCCCTGCATGGGTATTGGGGAAAGAGCCTCACCACCAGTTTATTGGGGCGTCTTATGCCCATATGCTGGCAGAGCGCAATGTCATGCGCGCGCGGCAAATCATACGCTCGGACTGGTATCGGGAGTTGTTCGCAACGAATATTTCCGAAGATCAGGACAAAAAAGACTATTTTACAACCACCAAAGCCGGGCAATACAAGGGAACCGGGATCGGCGGAACCATCACGGGCTTCGGCTGCAACACACTGATTATTGACGATCCAATAAATCCGAAGGAAGCGGTTTCCGATACGATCCGGGTTAATGCCATCAATGAGATCAGGTCAACCCTGTTTTCCCGGTTTAATGATTATAAAAATCGGCGCTTCGTGATGATCATGCAAAGGCTTCATGAGGCCGACCCGACGGGAGATTTACTGAAGGATGGCGGCTATACGCTTCTGAAACTACCAGCCTTTGCGCCTAAACGAATACAAATAGATTTTCGCGGCAAGTCATGGGAGATGGACGAAGGGAGTTATTTGACCCCGCGCCTTGGTAAGGAAGCTTTGGACAAGCTTAAGGTTGATCTCGGGACCTATCACTTTTCAGGGCAGTACATGCAGGAGCCTATCCCTGTGGGCGGCGGCGAGTTCAAGGAAGGCTGGCTACAATATTACAATCCCGGCGCCGTCAAGCCAAAGACCATGAATCTGTGCATCCTTGTCGATCCTGCGGGCGGCGAGGAAATCAACAAGAAGAAACGCAAATTGTCCGACTGGACGGTGTTTGATGTGATCGGTCTGGCTCCGGATAATAACTACTATTGGCTGGATGGCATAAGAGACAGGCTGAATCCGACAGAGCGTGTTGAGACGCTCTTTATGATGCACCGCAAATGGAACGGGCTGACTGGGAAACCGCCAAAAGTCGGCTACGAAAAATACGGTATGATGACGGATACCCACTATATCCGCGAAAAACAGAATATGGATGCTTACCATTTTCCCCTGATTGAGCTTGGCGGCTCGATGCAGAAGGAAGAGCGCATTCGCAAATTGATACCCGACATGGAAAATGGCCGATGGTATTTCCCGCAAACGCTTTTGTACGTGGATGGGGAAGGGCGGCAATTCGATCTTGTTAAGGAATTTATTAACGAAATGAACACATTCCCTCGTGCAAGGCATGATGACCTGATGGATGCCAAGAGCCGGGTCTATGAGGCCGACCTCATGCTGTCATTCCCGCGTCCGGCCATGAACATGGTGGAAAAGGCCATGCGGCCAAAACCTGAACCGCAAAGCTGGATGGAGTTTTAATGGCTAATCTTGGCCTGACCGAGAAACTGCGCAAACAGAGGGAATCCACAAGGCGAAGCCTGTCGCCGCAATACGACAATACCGATGCCTGTTTTGCGTTCTACAACGGCGATCAGATGACTTATGAGGACCGTATCCAGTTCATCGACTCTACGGGGCGCCGGAAACGCGCGACGGTGAACTTTAACAAGGTCCAGTCGAATGTTGATGCTGTTGTCGGGTTTATGGCGCAGAACCGCCGGCAGGCCAAATACATTGCCCGTCTCAACGCCAAAGAAGAGCAGCAGATATATTCCAAGAATATGAATGCGCTTTATAGTTTCCACAGGGAAAACGCCAACGCCGATCAGGTTGAGACGGATCAGGACGCAGATATGATGATCTGTGGTTACGGCGCCACGGAAACGGACCTGTCTTATATCGTGGGAAACTCCACGACCGACCCGAACGGCGAGATTATCAAGGTTCGCCTCGATCCGAAAAGGACGGGATGGGACCCTACCGCTACGGCGAAGAACCTTCTGGATGCACGCTGGGCCTATTACTTTGATGATTATCCCTTGCAGGATGCTTTAGACCTTTTCCAAGGTTCGGAACCTGATGATTTTCAGTCAGTGGATAATGTAGCCGCCGATGAAAGGGGCTATGTCTGGAATCCCTGGGGCGGATTGTACGACAAGATACGTTATGACGATTCCGCGGAATGGGTTTCCAAGGAAGAGAACATGGTGCGCGTTTATAACCACCAATGGTTTGAATATGAGACTTTCTATAAGGCAAAAAATCCTATTTACGAAACGGATGATATAGACGCCGCGCTGTATTTCAGGGCCAGATTAGAGATTATCGCGCAGGACACCGGGGAAGTCGGTCCGGAAAATGCGCAGACCTATGACATGTTCCGCATGGACCCGACGGCCGAAGAGTTGGTCTTCGATGAAAAGACCAAAAGAATACTGGTCAAAGAATTCGGCGACCTGATTAATCCCGTCGGCTTTACGAGAAAAGTGTTTTACACAGCCGTCTATTCCGGCAATCACGTCTTTAACCACTTCAAATCCATCTGCCAGCAGGGATTCTCTATCAAGTTCAAGACGGGAGTTTTTAACCCGTCGCAAAAAATCTGGACCGGCATGGTCAATTCCATGATGGACCCGCAGCGCTACTACAACAAAGCGCTGACAGAATTGATGTTCACGATCGCGACCAATTCCAAAGGCGGCTGGATGCTGGAACGCGGCGCCGTTGAGGATGTGCAGGAATTCGAGAACAAGGTCGCCCGTACGGATGCCGTAATTGTCGTGGAAGACGGCGCCTTGGTCCAACAGCGCATCCAAGAGAAAACCCGCCCCGCCCTTCCTACTGGGCTGGAAAACATCATCACCTTGTCCGAGCAGGGGATTGCTTCGGCGGGCGTTGATCCTTCCTTCGTGGGTGACATGGAGCGAGAAGATCAGAGCGGCATTCTTTACAAGCGCCGCATCCGTCAGGTCATTTCCAAGATGGCCCGCTATTTCGATTCCGTGACCCTCTATCAGAAAGAGGATGCGCGCCTGAATGGCGATCTGATTCGTGTCTGGGTGCAGAACAATAACGGCATGCTGCTCCGCGTAACCGGGGAAGACGGAGCCGATGTTTTTCTACAAGTGACTGAAGACATGTTTGCGCCGGAATATGATGTTTCCATCATGGAAGCGCCCGAAACGCCGGAAGACAGGCAGGAAACGGCAAGCGGAATTGCAGCGATGGGGGACAAGTACCTGTCTATTGGCGATGCCGCCACCGCCAAAGCCTTTCACATGGAAGCGATCCAACTTCTCCCCGGACTGGATGGAGATGTCAGAAACCGTCTATCCCGCATCCTCCAGCCGCAGGACATGGTGCCTATGCAGGTTGTCCAGCAGTTACAAGCGCAGATCGAACAACTTCAATCTCAACTCACGCATGCGCAGGTGGCCAAGGTTGAGAGTGAAGTCAGGAAGAACAACGCTTCCGCCGAAAAAACGCTGTCTGATATGGCGGTCAGTCAGGTTAAAGGGCAGGCGGAAACTGCCAGAACTCTTGAAGAAGCCGCTAATAAAGGACTTGAGAATGATCTCATTCGTTCCGGAAATTATACCCAAGCAAATGTCACGATATAAGGAGCCAAGATGACAAAAGCACTGCGAGAAGAAGCTGAAGAAATTAAAAAAGAACTTGAGGCGTTAACTCAAGAAGAAGAAAAAGTCGTTGAGGATACTGCGGAAGCACCCGCCGAGGCAGAAGAAACGGCAGAACCGGAAGAAGAGGAAGAGCCCACCGAGGCAGAAGAAAAGCCCAAGGAAGAGGAACTCGATGCATCTGGCTATCGCCGTTTGAGGCTGGAAAAAGAGGCTGAGAGGCGCCGGGCCGATGATCTGGAACGGCAAATCGCTGAGCTGAAGGCGCAAAAGCCTCAAGAGCCAGAACAAGAAGAAGTTGAGGCTCCTCAAACTGATTATGAGCTTGAGCAAATCAAGCTTGAAAAACGCTATGAGGCGGCAGAAAGAGCTGTTGTTGCCATGGAGCAGGACTTTAAACAGTCGGCCCCTGAAGATTTCGATGACGTTTCCCTGCAATATAAGGCAACGATCTACCGCGGATTACAGGCTGACAACCCTGATTACGGGCATGACCAGCTTTTAGAAGCAACGCGCCGGAAATTGCTGGAGATTGCGGCCAATCATAAAGCCAAGGGATACAACCCTATTGAGAAGATGTATCTCGATGGCAAGCGCATGGGATTTAAGTCGATCCCGAAGCAGGAAGAATCCGTGCAGGAAGAATTGAAGCCCGACCTTAATAAAATCGCGGCCAACAAACGCAGGAATGCTGGAACCGCGGGCGCCAAAGGCGCAGGCGAACGCGCCCAAATGACGCCCGCCGCCCTTGCCGACCTTCCAGCCAGTGAATACGCCAAGATTCCCTTGGCTGAACGCATGAGAATTATGAAGTCCTTGCCTATCGAATAAGGGCTTCTTTTAGGCTCGCCACCTTAACGGCAGGTTTGTGGATGTCTGTAAAATCCACCGTCCGGCAACGTCAAGCCCTCCGCACTACGACTCGTCCACGTCACGGATAGGGGACTCAAGGCCCTTACAAAAACCTTTGGCGGTTGATCAGCAACTTTAACTTTTCAACATCAAAGGAACCATACAATGGCCAGCACACAAATGCTGTCCACAAACGCGCTTACGCGCAAATTGTGGGCAACCGAAGACTGGGTCAACCCCGGTCAGCGCACCGCCTTTGGTCACCTGTTTTCTCGCGGCGCAGTACACTATGCCGATGAGTTCGAAGGACAGCGCGGCCGCGGCGACCAAATCACCTACGACTATACGAACAAGCTTACGGGCATGCCGATCGGCGAGGGTGGAACCCTTGACGGTAACGAGGAAGCCCTGAACCTTGGATCGTTTTCCATGGCAATCAACGTAACCCGTATCGGCGTTCTTAACCCGAACGATGACACGATCGAGCAGCAGCGCACCCTTGTGGATTTCCCCGAGCGTACCCGCAAACTGATTCCGTCGCGTCATATGGAACTCGTAGATACGTCCTGCTTCTATCAATTGGCAGGCGCTTATCCAACCTCCCTCACAATCAACGGCACGACCTATACGGGCGGAAACCGTCTTTTTGTTACGGGGCATAACGTGCCTCCTGCACCGACGTCTGACCGCGTTCTGCGTGCCGGCGGCGTGGCAAACGATCAGTCTCTTGGATCGTCAAATACGATGACTCTGGATCTGATCGACTTTGCGCTGGAATCTATCGACCGCTCTGACCAGCCGATCAAGATGTTCGCGGATGACACATTCGATTTGTATGTGTCTCCTGAGCAATTCACCGATCTGAAGCAGGATACGTCGGGTAAAATCCAGTGGTTCAACCAGGCCCTGGCTTACGCGACCTCCGGTAAATACGACCAGCTTGAAGGCGATATGTTCCAGACGATGCCATGTCTGGGCCAGTATGGCCGCGTGAATATCTATTCCGCCCCGCGTGTGGCCTATGGTGTTCGCTCCGACTCGTCCGCCGTCATTACGACGGTGCGCCGCGCCGTTCTTGTTGGCAAGGACGCCCTGACCTACGGCTCTCCCTTCGGAAAACCGACGGAAAAATCGGCCCTTCGCTACTTCGATCAACTCAAAGACTACGAATATTTCAAAGGCCTTGAGGGGCGGATGATCTACGGCTTGAAGAAAACCGTGGCTTCCAACTCTCAGGACATCGGTGTGTTCGTGATCGCAACCTATGCCGCACCGCATTCATAAGGAGGCTTAAATGACGACACCTACAGTAGTACCTACTGGTTTTCAGAACAATTACACTGATTACCTGAACGTCAAGGCCGACAAGTCAGGCGCACTCCGCCAAGCCGCTGGAACAGTTACCGTTCCATCCGGCACAGCGGCAGGCGCATTCATTGGTCTTGTTCCTTTCAATGCCGGTGCGCGATTTGTCATCAACGACAAGTCTGTACACACGACAGACATTGATAATGGTACGGATTCTCTCCTGAATTTAGGGATTATCTACCAAGACAGTGATCAAGGCACAGACGATGTGGATGCATTTGTCTCCGGCTCTACTGCCGGGCAGACGGGCGGTTGGCTTACCATTGACGAAACAGCAGGCATGACCCTTGTCACAACTGGCAATGGTTGGCTGGCCGTGGAAAACGATGTCAATGCCACCGAGGCCGAAGGCACCATTACCTTTAATGTTGGCGTGGTCTATGACCAGCCTACTAACTAAAGGTTAATAGATGGCTACGTTCGGTCAGATACAGACGGCGGTATCAAAGCGGCTCCTCGATCCCGACCATACGGCTGTAAGCGAGCCGGACGTAGCCTCTGCCATTAACGACACTATCAGGTATTGGAAATACAAGCGTTTTTGGTTCAACGAAGGATATGCAGCATCCATAGCCGTTGATCAGGATGCGGTCATTCCGCTACCGGCTGATTTTTTGGTACCATCCACGGAAAACGACGGGTTCAATATCGAATATTCCGCAATGCGTTATCCGCTCAAGAAGCTGACGCAGCTGCAATACGACAATATCTATCTCCTCAATGGATTTGGATTGCCAAGAATGTATGCCCGTGTCGGGACGGACTATGTCCTGTATCCGAAGCCTGACCGAAACTATCAAATCAACTGCCACTATCTCAAGCAATATCCGGACCTTGTGGATAGCAGCAGCACCAATGACTTCACAATTTACGCTTCAAGGCTTCTCACCTTATGGACCTGCGCGAATCTAATCGCCGAGTTCCGGCAGGATGAAAAGATGGAGCAGTATTTCAGAAATGCTGCTCAAGACGAATACAAAGAACTCCAGACAATGACTAAAAAGGCTAACGCGTCTGGCTCTTTGGTTCTTAGTTCAACCCTTCTTACATAGGAGATTTAAATGAGTTCAGGCGCACCTACACTTGGTGGCATTCGCCGTCTTGGGGCTGTTCAGCTTCATGAATATACCGTGGCGACGGCCCCTTCGGCCGCAAAGCTTAAAACAGGCGTGATTTATGTTTCAAACGGCGCCGCCGGCAACCCTGTCGTTGCCTTTAGCAACGGGGCCGACTGGCTGCGGTGTGACACATTGGTCGCCATTAGCGCGTCGTAAGGCTATAGATGGCTACGAATACGCCGAATTATGGCTTAATCAAGCCGGGTGTAAACGATCCCACAGATCAAGATCTGTGGGGCGGCATGCTCAATCAGGATATGGACATCATCGATTCAACGATGAAAGCCATATCGAATGTTGCCGATGTGGCGGGGCAGTTGCCTGTCGGGTCGCTCTATTTCAATGCCGATGACGGGACAAACCCGGGAACACTTCTAGGCTATGGAACTTGGGCCTCATTCGGACAAGGGCGCGTAATTCTTGGTGCGGGGACCGGGACGGACATCAACGCTCATGAAGAAACATTTACGGCCGGAGACACGGGCGGCGAGTATCAGCATACCCAAACCACGGCCGAGGTGGGGCCGCACCAGCACGCTTCACAGGCGTGGAGTCAAGTGGGCCGAACGGGCGGTGCGAACTGTCTTGCCGACGGTACGGGAAATTACAGCACATCTATTGCCGCTAACCAAGAAACGGCCACGCCTATGCCGTGGATGCAACCATATATCACCGTTTATATCTGGAGACGAACTGCCTAATGCCTGCTCAAAGCGCTTTAAGGCCTATCAATATTACTCCCGGTGTACAACCCCCAACAGATATGACGCCCGTATCCACGAGTCATTATGTTTATTCGGACAAAATCAGAGATTACAACGGAAAGCCCCAGAAAATTGGAGGGTGGCTGTCAATATTGTTTGACTATGGCGATACGATAGCCGGCGTTGTCAGGTCGCTTTATACTGATTTTATTAACGGAAAATATTATACGATTCTGGGATCGAATGAGAAACTTTATTCTCTTATCGGATCACGCCTATCGAATATAACACCTATTCAAGACACGGCCGTTTCCGCCGGAGATTCTTTATCTACGCATTATGGCGCACTCGCAACAGACCCCATAAGGGCGGATGCCGGTGATATGTTTGTCTGGATAGACGATCCGGAAACAGATCTTTATGAGGTCGGAGATACAATAAGCATCAGCGGGGCTGTAGGATTTGCAGGTGTTTCTTCCGGCGCTTTAAATGGCGATTTTCTGATCCGGGAAATAGGAATCGGGGAATACAAAATCTATACTGGAGAAACGGCAACATCTTCTGCTTCTGGTGGAGGGAATGCGGTTGTCAGGACATCAGGGCTTCTTACTCTTGATCATGCAGCGCATGGCAGGAAAAATGGCGACAGGGTCTTAATTGACGGTGCGGAAGATACTGGCGGTATCTTGGCCGTTGAAATCAATAAGCAATTTATTATAAGAAATGTCCAGCCAGACAGCTTTGATTTCATGACGTTGGGAGAGGCAACAAGCGCCGTTATAGCAGGCGGCGGTTCGTCGGTTGAATATTACACGGAAATCCCTGTAGGGCAGGTGAATGAAACAAATGCGCAGGGGTATGGAGCGGGATTGTATGGGGTCGGCTTGTATGGAACAGCCCTCGTAAGCCTGACATCACGAAATTATCCGCGAATTTGGTTTGACGATCGCTTCGGCAACACAATCATCATGACGCCGGGCAACCAAGGTGGCCTCTATCAATGGTTTGGCAGCACTGAATCGGCGCCGCAACTGGTCGAGAACGCGCCTGTGGCGATAAATTATGCCTTCGTTTCCAACAATATCGTCGTGACATTTGGGGCAGGAGGAATAGAGAACAGGATTTTCGCGTCAGATCAGAATAATATTACCGTCTGGTTATCGTCTTCGACAAATCAGGTGTATGACGATGATATCGAAGGCGCCGGGCGATTTATTTCACATTGCCCGGTGAAGGACTATAACCTTATTTTTACGGAATTTAAGACCTATATCATGCGCTATATAGGTCTTCCCTTTGTCTGGCAGATCACATCCCTTGATGAATCGATCGGATTGATAGCCCCCATGGCGCGCTGTTCTGTCAAGGGTATGGCGTTTTGGATGGGGCAGGAGAATTTTTACTTCTACCGGGGCGGCACGGTCGAAATCATCCCGGCCAATACACAGGAGCAATCAACCTGCCTGAAATATGTCTTCGGCAATCTCAACTGGGGCCAAAAATCGAAGATTTTCGCTTGGTACAACAAGCAATTCAATGAGGTCTGGTTCCATTATCCCGACGCCTCATCAAATGAGCCCAACAGGGTTGTCAGGGTCAATATCCTGACCTTTGCATGGTGGGTCGATACGTTGGACAGAACGGCCGCAGAATACCCAAATGTCAGGCTAGTCAACCCGCGCCTCATCAATGTGGGAAGGCTATACCAGCATGAGTATGGAAGTGATGCTGATGGTGCTCCAATGCCTTTCGAGCTGACATCAAACCGCATTTTGTATGAAAAGCCGACAACAAATATCGTTCGTATCCTTCCCGATAGCAAACAGGCCGGTGTCATAAATTTCAATACCAAGGGGTATCTATACCCCCAGTCCGTCACCCCAACCTATAATCTGGATTATGCGGTATCGCAGCAGACATTGAAAATTGAAGAGCCTGTTGCAGGACGATTTTACGAATATACGTGGTCTGGCGATGAACTGGGGCAGAACTTCACTATGGGGACGTGGTTTGAAGAAGTCCAGAAAGGCCCGGATATGTGATGAACGACTATCCGCAGATCACACCGAAGACAGAAGGCGACGCGTTTGAGCTTTTAAGGTTTATCACGCGCGAGAGGCCCAATGACATTAACGATTTCCGCAATCTGGATAGCAGGTTCATGGCTGGGCGGAAGGTCGGCAAGATACCGTCTTCGGTTTTGGATGTGTCGGCTTCGGACAGAATTGGCGACTTCAATATCGCAGAGGATTCCGGTGTTTTTTATTACTTCACCCTCTTAGATGACGGTGGAACGGCAAAATGGGGGCGTGTTGCCCTCGATATTACATGGTAGGTGAAAATTGGGATTTTTTGATAAGTTATTTGGTGGAAGCGAGCAAAAACAAAGCTCTCAATCTGGGTTTGGCCTTCTTCCGCCGCAACTACAGCAGGCCTATACGCAATACGGTTCGCAGCTGAGCAATCTTTTTTCTGACGATAATTCGGCGGCTTTTACGCCTATGCCCATTACGCAGGACGAACAAAACGCATTTGGGCAGATAAGACAGGGGATTGCGCCGACGCAACAATCACTCGTCAGCGATTTGAATATGTTCCTGAATCCATATGATGATTATGTGATTGGAGGAATAAACCGGGAAGCGCAGGGACAAAACTCCCTTATAAACCAATACGCAACGCAGGCAGGGCAGATGGGGTCGAACCGGTCCTTTCTGGGGACTTCCGATGTCGAGCAAAACCGCCTGAACAATATCGGGCAGTTTCGGCAGAATGCCTATAACACCGCCTTGAATAATGTTTTGGGTCCGCTTGCCAATCTAAGGCAGCAGGACATTTCCAACCTTCTAGGAATCGGCGGGTTTGAGCGCAGCCTTGATACAGCCACAAATCAGGCGCCGTTTAATGCGCTGCAAATGTATGGAACCCTCTTAGGGGCGATTCCTCAATCCGGCGGATCTACATCATCGGGAATAGCTTCTTCCAGCAAGGGAATTCTCGGCAGTTTGGTAGATTTGTTTTAAGGATATTGAAAATGGCAGAAATGGGATTTCTTGAGGCGCTAGTCGGTGCAACAAAACCGGGCCGCGCGATCAGCGATTATCGCCAAACCATGAGGACGCGCGATGCTCTTCAGGAACTGGCAGGACAACCGGATTTAACGGCGGAACAGCTTTTAACCGGCTTAGGCGCCGCAACTGGCTCTCCTGATGCCCTGATGGCTCTTGCTAAATATAAGCGCGCACAGGAAACTGGGTTAAATCCCGACCTTCCGGCAGCCATTCAGGAATATCAGTATTTCAGTAAGCTTCCTGAGGATCAGCAGAAATCATATTTGGGTGTAAAGCGGGCGCAGCAAGTCCTCGATCTTGGGAGCGGCTATGGGGTCTTGGGAATGGGCGGGCAGGTTGCACCGGTAGCAACGAAGACTCTCGCGCCACAAGATCGTCCAGATGTAAGGGGTGCACAAGCCGCTGCGGCCGAACAAGGGAGATTGCAAACGCAGTTAGGTTTACAGCCACAAGTCACAGCGGCGGTTGAAGAGGCCGCCGCTGCCGCCAAAGCCAGAGGATCGGAGTTAGGTACAGCGCAGGCTTCTTTGTCGAGCCTTGAAGCAAATTTACCTAATCTGGAACGCGTCGTTGGAAGGCTTAGTGAACTTGGAAAGATAGCGACCTATACATTGGCGGGTCAGGGAAGAGATTTTGTAATGCGCCAAGCAGGAGTTGATGTTCCGGCATCGGCAGTAGCGCGCAAAGAGTATCTGTCTACGGTTGACAATGAGATCCTTCCTTTGTTGAGGCAGACCTTCGGTGCGCAATTTACCGAAAAAGAGGGCGAAAGCCTCAAGAAAACGTTGGGCGATCCTGATGCATCTCCGTCCGAAAAGGATGCGGTCCTGCGTTCATTCATTACAAATAAAGTAGAACAAATTAAATCTCTTCAGCGTCAAACAGGTCAGAATCTATCAGCTGCGACAAGGCCAACGAAAGAACAAGCCCTTGAAATTCTCCGTCAAAGAGGGGTGATTAAATAATGGTCTTGTCAGTCCAGTACAACAATCCTGGTAATCTGCGGCCTGTGGGACAGAATGATGGGTTTCAATCCTTCAGCAGCCCCCAAGAAGGTTTGGATGCCATGCGGCAGGACCTGCTTTTAAAGATTGCCGGGGAAAGCCCGGCCATGCTTTCAAAATATGGGGAAGGGTATGAGCCGACTCTCGAAAATCTTCTTTCCACATGGGCGCCTCCGACTGAAAACGACACTCAGAATTACATTGATTTTGTCTCTTCCCGTACCGGATTGCCTGCAAATCAAGCCTTAACGGAAGCTGATCTTGAGGCTGTTATGCCTGCAATGGTGGAAATGGAGGGTGGTCCCGAAGCCGTAGCGCATTTTTACGGCAATCAGGATTTTTCGGCCCTTACCGATGAAGAATTGATGAAAATTGCGGGTGTTTCGTCCAAAAACAGTCAGGATCAGCCAAATTATGAAGATTTGAGCAACGAAGAACTTGCCAAACTGGCTGGAGTGGGCCTACCATTGGCCTCATCTGACTCTGTCAAAGAAGGCATTAGCCGAACTATTTTTGACCAAACGATGCAGGGGGCTACATTTGGCCTCGCTGATGAGGCTTCAGACCGATTGGGTGCGTTGGGGGCTTTTTTAGTTACTGACGAGCCTTATGATGCTCTTTTAGAGATAGCGAGAGCAAAGACCGCAGAGCGCAATAAGAGACAGTGGGAACAAAGGCCCGGAGCCGCAGTAGCAGGGAATATATTAGGTGGTCTTGGAACAGGAATCGCAGGAGCAACTACCAAAGCGGGCTCCGCTATTGGGAATTTCATTCGGTCTGGCAACACCCTGGCGCGTATTGCTAAAGGCGCGCTTGCTGGTTCGGCATCCGGTGGACTATATGGATATGGTTCGGGCGTGGGCGAAGATCGCGCCGCCTCTATGGGCAGAGGTGCTGTTCTGGGCGCTGTTGGCGGTGGGGCCGTTCCTTTGTTTAGTGCTGGAGCCTCTGGGGCTGTAAACGCCATTGTTCCTAAAATCGACGAAGCAATAAAGCCTCTAGCGCAAAGAGCCAAAGATTTAGGAATACCGCTTCGGGCGGATCAAATTGCGCCTTCTCGCGTAAGAAACACTGTCCAGAAAATTTCACAAGAAGTGCCTTTTAATGGTGTTGAGGCGTTTGAAAAAACACAACAAGCTGCGTGGACAAAAGCGGTCGCCAAAACTATTGGGACAGACGCGGATGAGCTAACGCCGGATGTAATCAACGCTTCGACTAAGCGCATTGGTAATACATTCCAGGCTGTATTGAGTGGTGAGACGGTCGAGGTCAGCGATGACATGATCGCCCAGCTTAATAAAATTGCCGCAGAGGCAGATTATGTCCTAACAGAAGATTTAGCAAAAATCGTTAGAAAGAACGTAGACAAGCTATCGGCTGAAATAGGCCCAAACCGAACAATAGGCGGAGAAAAGCTTGCTTCCTTTAGATCGGAACTCATAAAGAAAATCCCTCGGGCAAGTGGTGGGGCTAGAGAGTTTCTTGGTGACATCGCACAAGTTGTCGATGATGGAATAGTGGGCGGTTTGGATGAAGTAAAGACCCAAGCTCTGAAAGACGCAAGGCGTCAATGGAGAAACCTTAAAACGATTGAGCCCCTATTAGAGAAATCTACGGACGGGAGCATTAATCCCACTCAGCTTTTAAACAGAGTAGGGGCGAGCAAATATATCAAGGCATCCAAAACGGAAACTGGAGCGGATGATTTGGTAGACCTAGCAAGAATTGGTAAGGAGTTTCTTGCTAAAAAAGGTGGGTCAGACACGTTCCAAAAAAGTGCCGGTCTGGGAGCCATTGCGGGATTTGCCCTTGATCCATTGTCCGCTTTAGCGGTTACAGGGGGAGGTATTGGGACAAATAGAGCCTTTCAATCCGGCATAAACTCTAATCAGGCACTTATTAATCTAGCTCTTAAACGTCCAGAAAGTGTCTTACGCCTGCCCAAAAATGAAGCTCTTGATCTTTTAATAAGATCAGGGCCCGCACAGACCTCGGCCATATCCGGCGCACGATCACTAGCCAACCAGCAATAACCAACCAGCCCCTTCGGGGGCTTTTTTATTGGAGAAAACAGATGTCCAAATATACCGCCGCGCTTTCGGCGCAAAATACCAATGCCAAAGTCTTTGACGTACACAAACCCCGCAATGGTTCCGAATCTTGCCTATTCACCCTTGGTGTGTACGGGACGTTTGGGACGGGAACGGTAACCGTCAACCTCTCGCCGGATGGTGGAATAACGCTCCTTCCTCTCGCGCCTATCAACGGATCGTCTCCTTCTATTACAGCGAACGGTGCCTACACATTTAAAGTAGGAAACGGCGACAAGATTGATGACTACCCTTCTATTTACGTAGCTATCGGCGCGGCCACCAATCCAGACCTCGACATCGTTGCATGGGATAACAATTAATGAGCGGCGACGTAACCTATCAGGCGCTCAAACGCCTCACGCATATTCCTGACCGGCCGGATGAATATGAAGGCGGCACGGTAATTGCCGGACAGGAATACTATGATGTGTTCTTTGCTGGCGGCAATATCAGCAATGTCGTTCTTACCGATGTCACGATCAATGGAATTTCGACGCAACCGAATGAAAGGGTTGTTACGTCCGGCGATGTAGAAGTCTTTCCAGATGATTTTGTCATTCTCATCAATAAATCACCGGATGAGGCAACGACTGTTACCCTTCCGGCTGACCCGGTAAACCAGATTTTGGTCATCAAGGACGCAAAGGGGGATGCAAATTCCTACAACATAACCATTGACGGGAACGGAAAGGATATTGACGGTGCGCCGACATACGTTCTCGATCAAAGCTATCAGTCCGCCTATATCCTATTTAACCAGACCGATGACAAATGGAGCCTTGTCGCGGAAGCCAATGCGCCCGGTTCTGGTGGCGGTTCAGGGACGGTAACCAATGTATCGGTGAACACCGCCAACGGCATTTCAGGAACCGTAAACAACCCGACAACCACGCCAGCCATTACCCTTAATATAAGCGGGCTGGATGCATCCAAGATCGCCAATGGCTCCGTCAGCAACACTGAGTTTCAATACCTAGATGGCGTAACATCCTCAATTCAAACACAGATAGACGGGAAGCAGGATTCCGGCAGCTACATCACAGACCTTACCGGTGATGTTTCGGCTTCCGGGCCGGGATCAGCCGGGGCGACACTGGCAACAGTCAATTCTAACGTCGGGTCTTTTACGAACGCCAACATTACGGTTGACGCCAAGGGACGCATTACTGCGGCCTCCAATGGGTCCGGTGGCGGGGGATCATCGGCTTTTAATGATATTACTTCCGGGACGAACACCGCGGCCGCAATGGTCGTCGGCTCGGGCGCATCACTCGCCACGAGCGGATCGGGCACGATCGCGGCCACGACCGTTGTAACAAACGCAAACCTTACCGGCGACGTGACCAGCACGGGCAACGCAACTTCCATCGCGGCCGGCGTTATTGTCAATGCCGACATCAACGCCAGTGCTGCCATTGCGGCGACCAAGATCGCGGATGGATCAGTATCCAACACGGAATTCCAATATCTTGGTGGCGTAACCTCCGCGATTCAGACCCAGATCGACAGTAAGATATCCAATATTTTTGGGCTTATACAAGCTGGGTCGAATGTTAGCATTTCCGGGGCCGGGAACATAGGAAGCCCTTATGTTATTAGCGCCTCTGGCGGCGGCGGTGGGGGCGATGTCACAGGCCCTTCAAGTTCCTCAGACAACGCCATTGTTCGGTATGACGGCACAACCGGCAAGATCATACAAAATTCAAACGTGACAATAGACGACGGAGGCCAGATATATGCGAATGGCATAACTTCATATCAGCCTAATTACTTCACAAGCGCCTCATATTTTTCCAATGCGGGTTTAAGGATTGACGATCAGTCTGGCGATTACAATCTTGCAATATCCTCCGGGGAAACATTGACCGCGAACAGAACTCTATCTGTTGTAGTCAATGATTCCAACCGGACCTTGACTGTATCGGGAAACGCTACGCTTTCCGGCACGAACACCGGGGACCAGACCATTACATTGACGGGAGATGTGACGGGTTCGGGGACCGGATCGTTCGCAACGTCTATCGCCGCCGGGGCTATTGTCAATGCTGATGTTAATTCCTCGGCGGCGATTTCCCTGAGCAAGCTCGCAGCGACAACGGCAAGCCGCGCTTTGATTTCTGACGCCTCCGGTTTTATCAGCCCGGCAACGACAACTTCAGCAGAAATAGGATATGTAAGCGGGGTTACGTCGTCCATTCAAACCCAGCTAAACGCTAAGCAAAATTCCGACGCGACATTGACGGCGCTGGCCGCCTACAATACCATCGGCTTGATGACACAAACGGCCGCAGACACCTTTACGGGCCGCACAATTACCGGAACGGCAAATCGCATCACTGTGACGAACGGCAATGGCGTATCGGGGAATCCGGCGATTGACATTGCCTCGACCTATACAGGGCAGGGCACAATTACAACGGTAGGGACCATTTCGTCTGGCGTGTGGAATGCCTCCGTCATTGGATCGTCTTATGGCGGAGCGGGATCTGTTAATGGAATCTTGAAAGCGAACGGTTCAGGCCTCGTCTCCGCAGCTGTCGCTGGAACGGATTATATAACTCCTTCTGGGTATGAGACTCTATCTAATAAGCGCATCAATCCACGGGCGGCGTCCACAACTTCCAGCGCCACACCAACCCCGGCAGTTAATCTCGATGATTTATACGAAATAACCGCCCTCGCTGCGAACGCCACCTTGCAGCCGCCAACAGGATCACCGCAAAATGGGCAGGCTCTAATCATTCGTATAAAGGATAATGGAACCCCAAGGACACTTTCCTATAATGCGATTTACAGGGCGGTAGGGGTTCTTTTACCAACAACGACGGTTGCATCCAAATGGCTCTATTTGTCCATGATTTATAACTCAAACGACACAAAATGGGATGTGACGGGGGTAGCACAAGAAGGATAATGTCTTATTATAATTTCCCCAGCCTGCTTGTCACGAACAAGCCCCTTGCAACGGGCGGTACGATAACCACATCAGGGGGATATCGAATTCATACTTTTACTTCAAGCGGCACGCTTACAGTTATCAATGGCGGCCTATTCGAAGTATTGCTTGTTGGCGGCGGCGGTGCCCCAAGTAACTCTACGGGCGGCGGAGCTGGGTCCGGTGGCGGTGGGGCTGGACGGCTTTTGTACGGTAATCTCGGTATCCCCACTGGAACACATTCAATCACGATCGGCGCTGGTGGAGCCGTACCCGCGGGCGGTACGAATGGCACTAACGGTGGGGACACCACAATAGGAAGCCTTGTAACAGCATTAGGAGGCGCTAGATCAAACTCATATCCTACAGGCGGAACAGCGCCTGATGGAGGCTCTGGGGCCGGAGCTTCATATCTTGCGGCTCGGAGTGCTAATGCCCTGCCGGGTACCAATATAGCAGGTCTGACTTCTCTTGGAAATTTAGGCGGTACAGATGCTGGTGGATGGGGCGGGGGTGGTGGCGGGGCTGGCGGGGTGGGGCAAAATGGGACTGATACAGGAACGGGATTTGGTGGCGCTGGATATCCAAGCTCTATTTCAGGAACATCAGTTACCTACGCAACAGGTGGAAACGGGATTAGTGCGGGAGCACAGCCAGCTTTAGGACCCGGATCGGGTGGCCATGCCGGAGCCGTTGGATATTTTGCGGCGGTTGCAGGGACAGATGGAATTGTAATTTTACGTTATAGAGCATGAGCTATAGGGATTCAGTCATGGATATTGATTCAAAGGTAGAAACGGCAAGATTAGGCGGGGCCGCCGCGATGGTCACGGTATACGGCATAACGCTGAACGAATGGGTTGCGATCCTGACGCTTCTTTATCTGGGCGCCCAAATCGTCATTCTCATCCCAAAAGCCTATGGGGTTGTCGCTGGATGGGGAAGCGCGTTCCGGGAAAAGTGGGAAAAATGGCGTTCATAAGAACCATTGCGCAGGCCCTTCGGGGCCTTTTTGTTACGCCGGCGCGAGCGGCGACACTGGCGACAGCAAGTGCGGCCATCATTTATTCTGGCTTTGCGTTCAGTCAGCGTTCCTTAAACACTCTCGCCCCGACCTCCCCACGGATTCAGGCCGTAGCCCATTGCGCTATAAAGCGCACGAAGGTCGATTTTGTTGTTTATCACGGGTTTCGGACAGAGGAAGAACAGCGTTCCATGATCGCCCGCGGGGTGAGCTGGGTAAACCGCTCCCGGCACCAGGACGGGGAAGCGATCGATGTTATGGCCCTTGTCGGCGGCAAAGGCACATGGGAGCCGGAACCGTATTACGAAATTGCCAAAGCCTTCTATTCCTGCGGGAACGATCTTGGAATTCCGATCACGTGGGGCGGGGAGTGGAAAGTCAAAGACCTTGTACATTTTGAGGAGAAAAAACCATGATGCTGATAATCTATATGGCCATCTGTGCCGGATATGCCGGAGGATCGCTTCCATATTCAAACATCCTTGATAAAGAAATCGAGATTTTCGGCAAAAAGATCAATTTCACATGGCTGCCGGAAGCCTTTTTAGCTTTGCCGTTCGGATTCATGCAGGATGGCTATATCACAGGCGCCCTAGCTATCGCATGGTCATACGCCCTTATCCAATCTGCAACGGCTCCCGCGCTTCACTGGGGGCAGGGTGGCTATAATCCCGACCGCACTTCAACCCTGAAACCTTTCGTGGACTGGCTGAACGGCAAAACCATAAAGGCCGATCCGTCTACCGCCGCCTATTGCCGCCTATACATGGGTGTTAAGGGCTTCCTGATAGGCCTTCCGACGGGACCGGGCGCAATCATCACCGCTGTCCTCTGGCCGTCCAGCTATGAGATTGGCCACCGTATGAAATGGCCGCACTGGACAAAGGAATGCTTGACTGGGGCCGCCGCGGCCGTTGCCATTCTGGCCGTCCTGCACGGCACTGACGTGAGGGGGATAAACGAATGATGAAACTGAAAATCGGGGCGCTTGTCGCCGCGTTCCTTGTCCTTATGTCGGGCCTTTCTTATTGGCTCGGGGACATGAAGGGCTACAACCGCGCCATCAGGGACATGGCCGCGGCGGGAGTACAGGTATCGGCGAAGGCAAAAAAAGATCAGGAGAAGATAACCCATGAAGAAAGAAATATGGACGATGCTGCTATTGATCGCGGTCTGCGCGAGTTTGGCATCATGCGGCCCGCGAATCATCGCTGATACGTCCTGCGATTGGACGGAGAGGGGAACCGCCCACCCAGAGGATACCCCCACCACAAAGCGCTGGATGTGGCGGTATGAATCGAACCGGCGCCAGCGGTGTAAGGATTATTACCAATAATATTACGGGGCTTCGGCCCCGTCTTTTTTTGTGTCCGAAAATCCGTTGAACTTTCCTCGGAAACCCGCAGGAATCGGTATGAGAACGGAACGTGAAAACTTCAACACTTGCATTGATTTAATTGAATATTCACCCGACTCAAAATCTGGTGTCTTAACAGACGTGCCGGTTCGAGTCCGGCCACCCGCACCATTAAATCAATGACTTAGCTATTTTCCTGAAAAAACGTTGAACTTTTCATTTTTTGATCCGTTGAACTTTTTCCAAGCGGGCGATCTTCTCCGCCCCCTTGTCGATGATCTCCTGGTCTATATCAGTGTATAGATCGCGCATCGCCCTTACGTCGCTTTTCGTCCATCCGTAACGCTGCTGGAACTCGGCATCCGTCAGGTCAGCTTTGAGAGCATGGATAGCTGATGAATTCCTGATCCGGCGGAAAACATGCCCCTTCAATCCGCATTGCTCCAGCACCTTCTTATATTGGTTGTAGAAGGAATCCTTCGTCCACTTCATCTTTGTCAGGTCGTTCACGGTCAAAAGAAGCTGGCCGGACGGTCGATTAGAAAGCCTCTCTACCGTGCGCGCGGACGCCTTGATCGTGATGAGCTGGTCTGTCTTTGACGTGAAGAAACGGAATGAGCCGTTTTTATAGTCCCTCGGCTCTTGCAGATCAAAAACATCGGTTTGCCTGAATGCTTCCCATGCAACGATTACGGCCGTTCCGACGTTGGACAGGCCTAATTCATCAGCTTTATTTGCGAAGGATTCAATATCTTTCAGCTTCCACACCTTAAACGGCTGCTTTTTGCTCTTGGCTTTCGGAAGCTTGATTTCCCGCATGGGGTTTGAAGACACGCAGCCCTGCTCGATCGCTACCTGATACAGCTTGGAAAGATTCGCCTTATAGTGCTTTCTCGTGCGCGGCGTGTCCTTCCAGCGGTTCAAAAACTTCCAAATCGTCGGCGGCGTCAATAAGCGCACATGGGGATGCCCAGAGAGTGCCGACCATTCTTTTATCGTGTCCAGATAATGCAGATAGCCTTTTTGTGTTGCCGGTTTCAGGTTTGTATAGTGCTCGGATTCCTTGTACCGCTCAATTAGCCATGCCAGTGATCCTTTTGGAACGCGGGAAGGGGAGTCGCACAATTCCGACTTGCGCGCCTCTTTCAGCGCTTCATACAATTCCCTGCCTCTTTTGATTATCTCGCCATTGCTTAGGCGGTCTGTCCGGCCGATTTCATAAGTTGGTTTCCACCCCTTGGGCCGGATATGCTTGCGCACGACGAAATACACCACCGCATAGCCTTTACGCTGGCGCACCTCGCAATATGCCGGCAAATCATTTTCCAGCTTTGCCAAGTCTCTCAAGTCCTTTCCTGAAAGGATCATGGTGTGCACTTCCTTCCACGGGTTCGATCAATCCCAAAGCGGCCAAAACCTGATCCCGGTCATAAATGCTTTGTTTGCCGCGATCTATGGGATTTGGAAATTCCCCCAGTTTCTGTTTTTGCCTCAGCTTTGATGATCCGAAGCGCGCCAGTTCCAAAACTTCGGATGTCATGATTCGGCAGGGCAGATTGTTAGGATCAAGCATCACTCCTCCTTTCCGCGCTGACTGTCCTGTGCGCAGAGGAGTTCACGAAGTTTTTTAACGTGATCTATAACAGAACCCCATTTCTGTGCGTGTGCCGCACGTTCAATAATATCTAGCAATACGTTGCGCTCCAAATCGGGCGCGGGGCATTCGGCGCGGGTGTATTTGACAAATTTTCCTATTCCCAAAATCGTTTCAAGGTGCGGGTCATTGCTGTCAATGTAAGACATGCTGTCATGATCCACATATACCGCATCCGGCCCCTCCAAATCGGGGGATGTGGCACGGGCGTTCCACTGCTTTATCGCATCAACATCTTCAGTTGAAGTAACGCTTGCGCCCATGCATCCTTCAAGCCACTTCACACAGCGAACAAATGCAACCTCACCGTCTCTGCTGTGATATATAAGGCCATCACTTCCACAAAAAGGGCATGGTTTCAATTCCGGCATCTCTGTCTTAGCGGTCATTTCTTTCGCTTTCTGAAATAAGTTGAATTAAACGAGTGGCACACATACCTAAAAGAAAAACCAAAACATATTCCATCACACATTCGCTTTCTTAATGTCCGCAACGAGGCGGGCGGCTTCTTTCATTGTTACTACATCATCAGGATTGAGGTCGTGAATTTGCTTTGCCTTTATGCAGTTATTGATCGCCATTTCCAAAGCCTCCCCATCCACCGCAGCTATTTTCTCACAGGCGGAAAGACAGAACAGGATTGTCTTGCGGCACGACTCGTTTCCCGCCTTCGTAAAATGTTTTGGCGCGTTTGGCTCTGTCTCAACCCACATGCGAGCCGCTCTGATCTGTTCTAGGGTCATTGCTCTATTCTCCATATCCAATAAGGCATCGGATCGCGCATTTCCATCCGGCAGCTTTCTTTGTATAATTTATATTCAATCTCCCAGAGCAAGGGGTGCTTATCCTTCTCACAAATAAATGTCATCTATCCAATCCCTCATCCCATTGTGCAAGGTGCGAGTTCAAAATCAGGGCAGACACTACAAAGAGCATCAGACCTACGAAAAATAAAATTGCAAGAATCCACCAGATCATATTTTCCCCCTGAACCTGATTATAGACCGCTGCGCTTCTAAATCGCGTTCCGGCGCGTTGTTTAGATAAATGCCCGTCAGAACCCAGCCCAGATCAATCGCACGCCCCACACCATCTATGCGGTCATAGAAGCGGCGCTCGCCTATGTTGTGCTGAATAGCATGGTGAACCGCGCACATAGGAACCTGCCGATATGGGTGCTTCTGGTTCTTCCCCAGATGCGTATCCGCGGTCACATGGCAGGACTGGATAACGCCGTTACACGCAGCCCCCCATGTGCCGCCCGCGATACACACCCCTAAAGAGCGTATCCATGCGGCGAATTTTGGATCGGTATTGCTCATGCCAGAAACGCCGTGCCTTTCAGGTGAGGAGCGAAGGGGATTTCATCGTCCATGTCACCGTACCCGCCACCCGATGTCGCAGAAGCATCCTGCCTGCTCTCCGGCTGGCTGTCGCGCTTGCCATCGAGCATTACCAGCTTGGCATCAAACCCCTGCAAAACGATTTCAGTGCTGTATTTGTCGTTGCCGCTCTGATCCGTCCATTTGCGGGTTTGCATTTTTCCGCTGATATAGACCTTGGAGCCTTTGGACAGGTAGGACTTGGCGACCTTCACAAGACCTTGGCTGAAAATCACAACGCGCACCCATTCAGTTTTTTCCTTGCGCTCGCCTTGTGCATTTTTCCATTTTTCCGTCACCGCTAATGACAGATTGCAGACTTCATCACCATTCGCCATTGCCCTTGTTTCAGGATCAGCCCCAAGGTTTCCAATAAAATTACAATTATTAAGCATTTAATTCTCCTATTTCTCTTCTTGAAAGTGGCCCAGCCCCTACAACACCGGCCTTACCCGGACGAAGATTTAGAAAGGAGTTTGGGTTAATTCTTCCTTTGCTAGACCTGTCGCGGATATTGTCCTTTTGAGTTCCTATTCTCAAATGTGCAGGATTGACACAGTTGGGATTGTCGCATATGTGCATCACAACTTTACCCTTTGGGATGGGGCCTTTACTTATTTCCCAAGATAGACGATGGACTTTGATCCTGCCATTTTTTGCTCCATCTAAATCTATGTTCCCATACCCATTCTGGTCAGTCGGCCCTATCCATGCCCAGCACTGTCCACCTCCAACGCCTTCCGGTTTAGAAACATTTTTCCAAAACCTTTCTATAAGAGGCCTCTTTCTTTTTTCGCCTGAATTATTGTTTGCGCAGCTTTTAGAGCAAAATTTTCTTCCGCTGAATGTCTTCATTCCATCGCGCTTTCTCATAAAAAAGACTTGCCCGCATTCTTCGCATAGTTTGTGTAAATTATGATCCATATCACCCCGCCATCAGGTAGTCGGTTGGTTGCTCTTGCGGCTCTGGCTCGATAACCAGATACCCGTCCGCGATAAGCCTTTCGCAAGCCGCGTTCATTTGCTCTAGGAAGGCCGCCAGTGCGGTTTCCAGTTTGGCAAGGTATTCTTCGTCGCGCTCCACTCGGCGCACCACGGGCTTGATTTCGGGGTCGTAGGCCATGATGTCCACCCAATCCCTGCCGGTGCAGAGCAGTTGCCCCTGAATTTGCGGGTAATGGTCTTTTACAAGGCTCTCCGGCTCCAGCGCGTAGCCGACAATTGTTTCGGGCGTGCCGGTCTTAAACTCGACAAGCCCGTCTTCGCCCACAAGGCCGTCAGGGGATGCGCCGTATTGCTCGGACTCGTTCATCCAAAAGCCCGCCGGCTGCACCTCAATTCCGCGCAAGAAGGCATATTCCTGCCGCGCCCGTGGCTCCAGTTCGTTCCCGCGCTCCAGCCAGTAGGTAGAGCCGATCTTTTCAATGGGCTTTCGCATGACCAATTCTGCGATCAGCGTTTTCATGTAAGAGCGCATCGTGTCGCCCTTCGCTGGCTGGCCGTTGGCTGGCGTTATGAGGGTGTGGAATTTTGAGGCGGAAGGCCTGCCCGCTCTTTTCAAAACCCATTCAGGCGACTGCTGCACCATATCGTACCAGACGAATTTGCCGCGCTTCGTTTCGATAACTTCCCTAATCATCTTTGCCGCCTTTCAAGGTTTCGCGCTTCGCCAGGAGCAGGGCGTTTGCCTTGCGAAATTCCTTTGCCGGAATCTCGTCAACGCTGGCGGCGCCGAACAGGTCAAGAAAGGCTTTGACGTTCGAGCCTGTTTCTTTGAGCAGGTCTTTCAGCTTGGCGGCTTGGTCTTCGGTGATTACGCCGCCAGCCGCATTGCCGTCATCGTCTTCGTCACGCTCGATTATGTTGAACAGCATTTTAATCAAATACCGCCGCGCATAAGAAACAGTGGACGCAACCGCCTGAACAGCGTTCTTTGAACCGCCCGTATCATCCGGCAGGGTTATTTCGGCCTTTGTTCTGTGTCCCATCTGGTGCGACAGGTAGGCGATATAAGTTTTTGTCTTATCATCATTGACGCGCTGGTCGTAGGAAATGCTAAACCCTTCCGCCGTGTAGAGAGGGCGAATGGCTGTGTCGATATCCTCAAGCTTGGCATGTTTGTTGTTGTGCGCCTTTGCTTTTTTCTCGATTTGCGGGATGCGAGGTTGCAACCGTGCCATGGCCTCATTAAAAGCCACCTCGGCCTGTTTACCCATCACCCGCTCTTGGAAGTCCAAAAGGCTGTGCAGCTTTTCGGGGGTCACTTCATTGCTTGTCAGCGCGGTTTGAATGAGGGCGGTTAAATCGCCGCCTGCGACTGCGATCTCTTTGCTCTGCTCTATAACTTCGGTCATGGTTAGGCTGCCTTTCTTGCTTTTTTGCGAATGTCTTGAACGGATACGGCAAACGCCTTTTCCGTTCGCATCAATGCCCATCCATCGGGCGACAATCCGTGTCTGCGGTTTATGTGGTGGAAGGTGATGACAAAGACGCAATAGTTACAATCGCCGAGCGTGTACGCCCAGAATTGCGTATATCTTGAAGGGTAGTTTTCTGCCGTTTTGTATTCATCGGCTTTGTCTTGGCTTTCTTTTGCCCAACCATTAACGGCTTTCTTCATTCGCTCAATAAAGCCGTCTGAAAACATATCGTGTTCGCAGTCGTATTCTTTCTCGACTATCTCAAACAGCTTTTCTTCAAGCGCGTTTTCAAAGTCAGTTTCCGTTTTTCCAAATCCGATAATCATTTCGCTTTCCTTTCATACCTATCGTTATCATTCGCCGCTCTGCCCTTCACCCATGCGGCCATTGTTGCGGGGTGGAGGTGGCCGTACATGCGTTTCATGATCTCACCTGACCGCTTCCGCCACAGACGGAGCAACTGCATGATCCTGTCCCATTGATTGAATGCAGCGTCCCTGACCCGCCACAATAATGGCAACTCTCAAATCCGCTCATATCGCACCTGCTTTCTCTAATGCTGT
>Ga0206101_1000059_pt1 | contig 40752 bp, 56 predicted proteins | sample 1B0metagenome_FD_148613 | JGI IMG/M metagenome (GOLD analysis project Ga0206101, IMG submission 148613) | Enriched microbial communities from leaf-cutter ant dump, University of Wisconsin, Madison, United States - 1B0 | ecosystem: Environmental > Terrestrial > Nest > Insects nest > Nest dump... | reverse complement strand
CTTCAAAAATTCCCCGGGGGGATATTTGATGGGGGCAACCGGGTTAAAACAGGGAGGAGACTCTCTGATGGAGCTACAATAGTAAACAAATAATAGGGAATAAACCTCCCGGTCTCCTTTCAAAGTGGGTCTAACCAGCCCAAAACTATTGTAGCTCCTTCAGAGAGTCTCCTCCCTGTACCGCCCACACGTAAGTTTAGGAGGTGAGTTATATTTATGGCGGCAACGAGGAAGTCTGCCGAGGCTCGCAGGCCGAAACGACCGCCCGCAACAACGCTGGAGGGCCGTGAAAAGCAAATGGTTGCCCTCGCTGTCGATCTAGCGGAAAAGCAACTCGCCAACGGAACTGCGTCCTCACAAGTCATTACACATTTTTTAAAATTGGCTACAACTAGAGAACAGTTGGAGCAACAGAAGATTGCGTTGGAAACGGAACTCCTAAAAGCTAAGCAGGACCAGCTCTTGTCTAGTCAGAGAACCGAAGAGCTTTACGAAAACGCGATCAGGGCTATGCGGTCGTACTCCGGTCACGAAGAGGAAGACGACTATGAGGATTAGAACATATTCTGAATTTAGACGTCTTCAAACATTCGAAGATAGATTCGATTATCTTCAGTTAAATGGCGCGGTTGGGATCGAGACCTTTGGGTCTGAGCGATATTTGAATCAACGCTTTTATACTTCTCAAGAATGGCGTCATGTTAGAAACCACGTCATCGCTCGAGACAGCGGGTTGGATTTAGGGTGTGAGGATTATCCTATATTTGAAAAGATTATCATCCACCATATGAACCCAATAACGAAAGACGACGTTCTTCACAATAGAGAATACATTCTAGATCCAGAGTATCTGATAACAACAACACATGACACGCATAACGCATTGCATTACGGGAATAGATTGAACATAGTTCCGGTAATGATAGAACGACGACCCGGAGATACTAAACTCTGGTGAAAGGAGACATCATGAGCATCCCCATTATTGCGCCCGTGTCCGGTAGCAAGCCGGTTGGTCGAAGCAAGTTCGGACCAAGAGACACGACAGGGCTTCCTAGCGGTGCAACCAATAACCACGAAGGTGTGGACATTGGTCGAGGAACTCTTGGCCCAAACCCGATTGTTCGATCTCCAGTTTCTGGAACAGTTGTTCATGTTCAGCGAGCCACAGTCAATGCTCGAGGACTCTATGTGGACATCAAGGATGCAAAGGGTTCTATTCACCGGCTTCAGCATTTGAAGTCCATCGCGAAGACGATCAAGACCGGCGGTAAGATTCGAATCGGTCGAAAGATCGGACGAATGGGGAACTCCTCCACGCTTAAGAACATGGCGGAGCATCTTCACTATGAGGTGCACGTCTCTGGAAAGCCTGTAGATCCAGAAAAGTACTTCGCGGACAATGGACAGCCAAACATTCACCTTCGACCAGGTGAAGGTGTTGTCATGACACCAAAGTTTAACAGTCGTCATCTTCAGCTCAAGCTTTATGACGATGATCGAAAGACCGTGGTCAAGCGCCGAAATGCAAAGTACAAGTACAAGAACGTTCTTTCTACATGGAAGACGTGGACAGTTCTTCGTTCTGGTCGTTTCGTCGCCACAGCGAGGCTTAAGAAGGCCAAGGGGTAAGACTTCAAAGAAGTAAATCAAAATGGAAGATTGAGGAGGTGACTTGGGATGGATAGCATTCTTAACTCAGTTAAGAAGGTGTTGAGTATTGCTGATGATTATACTGCTTTTGACGTAGATGTAATTATGCACATTAATTCGGTATTTAATACCCTTCAGCAATTGGGGGTGGGGCCCGAAGAGGGATTCGCCATTGAAGACGAAGAGGCTGAGTGGGACGAATTCCTCCGCGGCGATACGAATCTTAACTCAGTTAAGACATACGTCTATCTACGAGTTCGTCTTCTTTTCGACCCCCCGGAAACTTCATACGCCAAGGACGCCATGGCCAATCAAGTTCAGGAATTGGAATGGCGCTTGAACGTCTATCGAGAAGGGATTAAGACGGATGACCACCAACGCTGATGATTTTCTAGAGCATTACGGCGTTAAGGGTATGCGATGGGGTTTCAGGAAGGATCGCCGAACAGGTATGTATCCTCGACGATCCGACATCGAATCGTCTACTCGACGAGAACGTCGACGGACCGTTAGAAATCGTAGGACACTAAGCGATTCGGAAATTCGAGAGACTATCGATAGAATTCGTCTCGAAAAGCAGCTTAGGGATCTAATCAATGAAGATCTGTCCCCCGGAAGGACGTTCGTTGCCGACGTTCTTAAGGGGAGTGGTCGGAAGGTTCTGTCTACCGCAGCAACTGGTGGGGCACTCTATCTGATTAGGCTGAGTCTAGAACGAAAGTGGGATCCCAAAACCGCCGCTAAGTATGTTACTGGCCGGTAATCGTAGAAAGGAGGGGGCACGATGGGTTTGTCTAACACAGCAACACCAAAGTATTATGGAATGTTTCGTGACGCTGTGTTGCGTGGGGAAATTCCAGTCAATAGAGAAATTGCACTGGAGATGAACCGAATCGACGACCTAATCCGAAACCCTAATTTCTATTACGACGATCAAGCTGTTGAGGGGTGGATTCGATTCTGCGAAAACGAACTGACTCTCACTGATGGAACGGACTTGCGCCTCCTTGAAACTTTTAAGCTTTGGGGTGAGCAAGTCTTCGGATGGTATTACTTCACAGACAAGAGCATCTACGAGCCGTTCCCGGAAGGTGGTGGGCACTTCGTTCGAAAACGAATTAAGAAGCGCCTAACAACTAAGCAATACTTGATCGTTGCTCGAGGTGCGGCGAAGTCTATGTATGCAGAGTGCATCCAAGCATACTTTCTTAATGTAGACACAGCGACTACGCACCAAATCACGACAGCACCTACGATGAAGCAGGCTGAAGAGGTCATGTCGCCTTTGCGAACCGCAATCGTTCGAGCACGAGGACCCCTGTTCAAGTTTCTAACGGAAGGTTCTCTGCAGAACACTACGGGGAGCAAGGCGTTAAGAACCAAGCTAGCCGCAACAAAAAAGGGAATTGAGAACTTCCTAACCGGTTCACTTCTTGAAATCCGTCCGATGTCAATCAACAAGCTTCAGGGACTTCGTCCGAAGATCTCGACGGTTGATGAATGGCTTTCTGGAGACATTCGAGAAGATGTTGTTGGTGCAATTGAGCAGGGTGCGTCTAAGTTGGATGATTGGTTCATCGCGGCCATAAGCTCCGAAGGGACTGTAAGAAACGCTTCCGGAGACACAATCAAAATGGAACTTGCCAGCATCCTAAATGGCGACTTCTATGCACCTCACGTCTCGATTTGGCACTACAAGCTAGATCGAGTGGAAGAGGTGGCGGACCCTTCAATGTGGCCAAAGGCTAACCCAAACATCGGTCTAACAGTCTCGTATGAGACATACCATCAAGATGTTGAGCGAGCCGAAAACGCGCCAGCAACAAGAAATGACATTCTAGCCAAGCGTTTCGGTCTCCCAATGGAAGGCTACACATACTTCTTCACATACGAAGAGACATTACCAACGAAGAGTCGATTGATTCTGCGAGGTCTCCCGTGCTCTATGGGCGCGGATCTTTCTCAAGGCGATGACTTCTGTGCTTTTACGTTTTTGTTTCCACATTCTAGTGGTAGTTTCGGTGTTAAAACTAGAAGTTACATCTCCGAGATTACTCTAAATAAACTCCCGGGAGCTATGCGGGAGAAGTATAAGGAATTCATCGACGAAGGAAGTCTTCACGTTCTAGAGGGTGTTGTTCTTGATATGATGGAAGTCTATGACGATCTAGACGCCTTCATTCAAGAACAAAACTACGATGTTCGTTCTTTTGGATACGATCCATACAACGCCAAGGAGTTTGTTGATCGATGGACGGCCGAAAACGGACCGTATGCCGTTGAGAAGGTCATTCAGGGCGCTAGAACTGAGTCCGTACCTTTGGGCGAACTTAAACTTATGGCCGAAGAGAGAATGCTTGACTTCGATGAGCATCTGATGTCTTGGGCCATGGGTAATTGTATTACTCTGGAAGATACTAACGGTAACAGAAAGCTTTATAAGAAGCGTAAAGAGCAAAAGATTGACAATGTTGCCGCTCTGATGGATGCATACGTAGCTTATAAGCTTAATAAGGAGGCGTTTGAATGAGGAGAATAGGAGGTGACAATGTCCCTCAGCACGCAGCTTAGGCACGCATGGAATGCCTTCCGAAACAAGGATGAAATTGAATCCTATCCAAATTTCGATCATAGCACTAGTTATGGTCGTAGACCCGACGTCCTATATAGGTCGTTTGGCTCCGACAAGTCGATTCTTTCAAGTATCATTACTAGAATCGCGATTGATGCATCCGAGATCGAGATCAAGCATGTTCGCTTGGACGATAATGATCGATTTTTGGAAACGATTGATAGCGGGTTGAATTACTGTCTAAACACAGAGGCGAACATCGATCAGGCAGCAACGTACTTTAGGCAGAATGTTATATTTTCACTTCTTGATGAAGGCGTTATCGCTATTGTTCCAGTGGATACCTCTATCAATCCGAACTCATCTGGAAGTTTCGACATTAAGACCATGCGAGTTGGTAAGATTCTCCAATGGTCTGCAACAAAGGTAGAGGTTCGTCTATGGCGTGACGAATTTCAGAGGCATGAAGACGTATGGGTCGATAAGCGATTTACTGCCATTGTCGAAAACCCTCTGTATAAGGTCATGAACGAACCAAATTCGATGCTTCAGAGATTGAATCGAAAACTTCAGATTCTGGACGCAATTGATGAAGCATCGGGATCTAACAAGTTGGATCTAATCATTCAGCTTCCTTATGTGATTAAGTCTGAAGCCCGGGCAAAGCAGGCTGAGAGTCGTCAAAAAGCTATCGAAATGCAGCTTAAGACGTCTGAGCTTGGAATCGCATACACCGATGCTACAGAAAGAATCACACAACTTAATCGACCTGTAGAAAACAAGCTTCAGCGACAGATCGAGTATCTCTGGGCGCTCGTTTATGGTCAATTGGGGATCACGGAAGATGTCTTCCTTGGTAAGGCTGACGAAGCAACCATGCTTAACTACTACAATCGGACAATTAAGCCGATTCTTACAGCTATTACCGAAGAGATGTCGAGAACGTTCCTGACAAAGACAGCCCGTTCTCAAAAGCAGTCTGTTAGGTTCTTCCGAGACCCATTCAAGTTGGTCCCAATGGAGACGTTGTCTGAGATGGCTGACAAGTTTACCCGAAACGAGATCCTCTCCTCCAATGAGATTAGAGGAATCATTGGTTTCAAGCCATCCAATGACCCACAAGCCGACGAACTCCGAAATAAGAACCTTCCAGCCCCGGTTGAGGAACCAGAGCCTTCTCCACCGGATCCGGTAGAAAGGAATGACAATCAAAATGGAACCTGATTTTGGTGGTTACGCCACGAAGGCGGGTTTGAAGTGTTCTGATGGTGTCACGATCATGCCGAACGCCTTCAAGCACAACGACAACAAGACCGTCCCTTTGGTCTGGCAGCACGATATCAACTCGTCCGAGAACATTCTCGGCCACGCCGTGTTGGAGCATAGGGAAGATGGTGTTTACGCCTACGGGTATTTCAACGATACTCCGTCGGGTCAAAACGCCAGGGAGCTCGTTAAGCACAGAGACATCAACATGCTGTCTATTCGTGCAAACGAGCTTCGAAAGCAGGGCCAGAACGTCGTTCACGGAGAGATTCGTGAGGTTAGTCTGGTCTTGGCCGGTGCAAATCCAGGGGCGTTCATTGATAACGTCACCATTCAGCACGGCGATGGATATGCAGAGCTAGACGATGAGGCCACAATCTACACCGGTCTCGAGATCGAGCATCAGGATAACAAGGGAGATGACGACGTGGCCAAGAAGACCACCGACAATCTCGGCGATAAGACCGTAAAGGACGTTTACGAGTCGTTCACCGAGGAGCAGAAGCAGGTCGTTCACTATCTCGTTAGCGAAGCTCTCGAAGAGGGCTCTGACGACGAAGACGACGAAGAGACAAAGCACGAAGATAAGTCCGGCAAGGACGAGGAACTCCAGCATGATAAGAAGGGCGATGAAATGACCGCGAACGTCTTTGAGCAGAACGGTGCTAGCGGCGGCGCTAAGCCCACGCTCACCCACACCCAGCTCGAGACCATCATGGCCGATGCTAAGTCTCTTGGCTCGTTTAAGGAGTCCTTCCTTAAGCACGCACAGGAGTATGGGATCACGAACATCGATGTTCTCTTCCCGGACGCAAAGACGCTTGAGAATAGCCCTGAGCTGATCACGCGCAAGGTCGAGTGGGTTGAGACCGTCATGAACGGTATCAAGAAGAACCCCTTCTCGCGCATCAAGTCGATCAGCGCAGACGTCCGTCACGAAGAGGCTCGCGCTCTTGGCTACATCAAGGGCAACCTCAAGAAGGAGGAGTTCTTCGCCCTCCAGTCTCGTGTCACCACTCCGACGACGATCTACAAGAAGCAGAAGCTTGACCGGGACGACGTTCACGACATCACCGACCTCGATGTTGTTGCGTGGCTTAAGGCCGAGATGAAGCTCATGGTCCGTGAGGAGATCGCTCGAGCAGTTCTTATCGGTGATGGTCGTCCGGCCATGGTCGAGGACGATGGCGAGATGGTCCCCAACCCGGACAAGATCAAGGCTCCCTCCGGTGACACGGGTGAGGGTCAGGGAATTCGCCCGATCGCTCACGACCACGAGTTCTACTCGCACAAGGTCGTTATTCCGGCTAACGTTAAGGGCGACGCTCTTGTCGATGCAATTATTCGTAACCGGAAGTACTACCGTGGCTCGGGCAACCCGACCATGTTCACGACCGAGGACATCCTCAACGACCTTCTCCTCTCGAAGGACAAGATCGGTCGCAAGCTCTACGCCAACATCAGCGAGCTCCAGTCCACGCTTCGCGTCTCGAACATCGTGACCGTTGAGGTCATGGAGTCTGAGTCGGTTGAGGGCGGCGAGCTTCTTGCGATCATGGTCAACCTCGGCGACTACACCCTCGGTGCAGACAGGGGTGGTGCTCTGTCGATGTTTGACGACTTCGACATCGACTACAACCAGTACAAGTACCTCATGGAGACTCGTATCTCTGGTGCTCTGACCAAGTTCAAGACGGCGCTTGTCTTCTCTCGCGCTACGGGCACTAAGGTTACGCCTTCTGCCCCGACGTTCAACAGCGAGACGAACACGATCACCATCCCCTCGGTCACTGGTGTGACGTACTCGATCGATGACTCGCCTGTTACTGGCACCGTGGTCATCACTGAGAACACGACGGTTGAGGCGTCTGCGAATGAGGACTACTACTTCGCCGACGGCACGACCACCGAGTGGACGTTCGAGTTCAACGACCAGGCTCAGTAGTAAGCCGGTTTCACAATGGCAAAGTATTACGGTGAAATAGGCTACGCAGTAACTAAGGAAACTGTTTCTGGCGTTTGGGAGGAAGAAATCACAGAGCGTAAGCACTATGGTGATGTTCTTCGGAACTTTCGTCGTCAGACCCAGGGGGATAAAGTAATCCCCGATCTGACAGTTAGCAATGCTATTAGTATTGTGGCCGATGCGTATGCTAATGAGCACTTCTTTGCCATTCGCTACATTAAGTGGGCGGGGGCTTACTGGCTCGTCTCAAATGTCGAAGTCAGAAGCCCCCGCCTCATCTTAACGTTGGGGGGTGTGTATAATGGGCCGACGGGAGGATCTCCAGAGCCTACTGGAGACGATGGGGACGAGTAATGTATATTTTCAACCCCCGGAAAACCTGAAGATTCAATACCCCGCAATTATCTATCAGCGAAATTGGCGTGCTACAGACTACGCTAATAACGAGCCGTATAATCACAAAAAGCGCTATCAAGTTACTGTGATTGATAGGAATCCAGATAGCTCGATTCCGGAAAAGATTGCAGATCTCCCCCTTGCAAGGTTCGCAACGCACTTTGTCAAGGATGGTCTGAATCATGACGTTTACAACATATTTTTCTAGAAAGGAATAACACCCATGTCTAGGATTACTTGGGATGGTGTTGGGGACCGACTGTATGAGACTGGCGTCGATCGCGGCGTTCTCTACATCCCCAACAACCAGGGGGAGTACGTTAACGGGTATGCATGGAATGGACTCACCTCAGTCAACGAGTCCCCCTCCGGCGCCGAGGCAACCCCGCAGTACGCGGACAACCTCAAGTACCTGAACCTTCAGTCTGCCGAGGAATTTGGTGGAACGATCGAAGCGTTCACCTACCCGGAGCAGTTCGCTCAGTGCGACGGATCGGCAGCTCTTGCTCCCGGTGTGTTTGTCGGTCAGCAGACTCGCAAGCCGTTCGGCTTCTCGTACCGGACGCTTCTTGGTAACGATGTCGACTCCACCGATCACGGATACAAGCTTCACCTGGTTTACGGTGCGCTAGCTTCGCCGTCGGAGAAGGCGTACTCAACGGTCAATGAGTCCCCCGAGGCGATGACGTTCTCTTGGGAGTTCAGCACGACGTCGGTTCCGGTTCCTGATCACAGCCCGTCGGCGACGATCACGATCGACTCGACAAAGGTGAACTCGGCTAAGCTGGCAGCACTCGAGGACATCCTCTACGGAACGGACATTCAGACTCCGCGTCTTCCGCTTCCCGCAGAGATCGTCTCGCTCTTCGAGGGCGTTTCGAACTTGGTGTACGCTACGTCTCCGACCTTCAACGAGGAGACGAACACGATTACGATCCCCTCGGTCGCCGGCGTTCGTTACACCATCGACGGTGAGACGGTCACTGGTTCGGTCGTCATCACTGAGGACACGCTCGTCCGTGCATTCCCGAACGTTGGTTACCAGCTGTCGGCCACATCGGACGACGACTGGGCGTTCGAGTACCAGGACTGATAGAAAGGAGGCCAGGGGGTGCTTAAGATCAAACTTCCAGGACAAGAGTTCTTCGACGACAAAGCCCAAGAGTTTGTCGAAATAGGTTCGATCGAGCTTGAACTTGAGCACTCCCTGGTCGCCCTTTCAAAATGGGAGTCGATTTGGGAGAAGCCGTTCTTAGGCCCAGACAAAAAGACTTCTGAAGAGACGCTTTCGTACATCCATTGCATGGTCGTTTCTCCTGAAATTCCTATAGAAGATCTGTACAGGCTTTCGGAAGAGAACATTAAAGACATAAATGAGTACATCAATGCAAAGATGTCAGCCACATGGTTTAATGAGCTTACAAATCGAAAGACGTCCAGAGAAGTGCACACTGCCGAGATTATCTATTACTGGATGCTCACTCTACAAATCCCAACAGAGTGTGAAACTTGGCATTTGGGCCGTCTGTTTACGCTTATCAAGGTCGTAAACGAGAAGAACGCTCCTAAGAAGAAGGTTCCTCGCCGAGATGTCCTTCAATCGTATGCGCAACTTAATGCTCAACGTCGAGCTCAATTGAATACCTCAGGCTAAGAAGGGAGGTGTGGCGTAAATGGCAAGACTTACATGGGGCGACCCAGAAACTAGGCGCTTTGAGGATGGCATTAGTCGTGCAGTTCTGTATGTTGACGGTGGTTATGGTGTCCCCTGGAATGGTGTAGTCTCTATCGAAGAAGCACCAGAAGGCGGCGAACCACACTCTTTCTTCTATGATGGAGAGAAGTACAAGCAAACTTTTACTTCTGAAGTTTTTGAAGGAAAGATTGAAGCATACACCTATCCTGACGAGTTTGCCGTTTGTATGGGTCTGAGAAGTATTCGGCCTGGTTTTGGAATTGGATACCAGAACAAGAAGCCGTTCAATCTTTGTTATAGAACCGAAATTGGAGACGGAATCACTCAGGACAAGGGGTATAAGCTCCATTTGGTCTATAATGTTTGGGCTGGCGCTACAGAATTGACTCGACAGACCCGCGGAAGTGATTCCGAGCCGGCTTTGTTCTCTTGGGATCTAACCACAGTGCCGATCAAGGTTCCGGGGTATAGATCTTCGTCATATTTTGTTCTAGATTCCTCCGCAATCGAACAAGAAACTATGGCGGCAATCGAAGATCTACTATATGGGACAGACGAAACGCTCGCTACTTTCCCTACCACGGATGAGATCCTCTCAATTCTTGGAATTCCAGAGGACCCGATTACTCTAACGGTTTTTGGGGATACATTCGAAGTTTCCGGGACAAGGCGACAGGTTTCGCTCCTTACCGGTGGTCGTTTCTCGGTCGATAGCGACTTTGTTACTGTGACCGACGATAAGTATACAATTTCTACAGATTAGGAGGGGGCGATATGGTCAACGCTACTAGCTATACAGACGAAGCTATCGACCTTCTATTAAACCAGAAGGTTTCTCTCGAAGGTCATCAGACCATCTCTGGGATTAAGACCTTCGAGTATACACCGATTATCCCTTCAAGTGCGCCTTTGACCGATGGACAGGCTGCAAATAAGAAGTATGTCGATGACTCAATTGATGTCATCCAGAGTATTCTTGATGGTCAAGCTCCAATCTATAAGGTTGCCAATACAACAGAGCGTGGCGCTCTTGCGTCTGCTTTGTCTCCGAGCACAAATAACCCACTTTTTGTGTGGAGAGTAGACGCGCCGAGTTATAGAAAACTTGAATATACAACCGACAACGTAACTTGGGGGTATCTTCTTAGTTCTAGAGACCCCCTAGTTACCATGACACAGAGAGGATTTGCCGATATTTCAGTTGCTGGACTTGCCCCTCAGACAGCTGGGGTGTCTCAGGCAGTAACATTTCCGGAACCTTTTCCTGGAACGCCAACGGTTGTTGCTCAGTTAACCGGCTCGAACTGGGGAGCTTCGGTCAGTATTTGGGGGACCAACAGTACAGGCTTCAGCATGACGCCGAGAAACAATCAGACAGCTGCGAGTTTTTCTGGATCACTAAGATTTAACTGGATTGCCACGTATTAGAAACCGAGGTTGCCATGAAAATCCAGGTCGGGCATCGTGGCGACTTTAAGAACACCGAAAATTTTCTAAAGCAAGTCACTAACTTAGACATTGCTTTGGCTCTTCATAAGTACGGTGTAGAGGGGGTCGCCGCCCTCGATAGTTCAACTCCAGAAGACTCTGGTGTCACTGCCAGCTCATGGACGTACAAAGTTTCCGTAACTAAGAACGTCTATACGATTTCCTGGCACAACAACAACATTGTGGACGGCGTCCCCCTCGTAATTCTTCTTCAGTATGGCCACGGAACGAGAAACGGTGGTTATGTTCAAGGGAGAGACTTTATCAACCCCGCGATTCAGCCTATATTTGAGCGAATCGCTGCCGACGTATGGAATGAGGTGAGATCGGCATGAGTAGTATTGACCAGAGAATAGTTCAGATGCGTTTTGACAACGCACAGTTCGAGCGAGGTGTCCAGAACACGCTTAAGACTCTTGACGATCTTAAGAAGGGCCTCAATCTTGATGATCAGAAGGCGCAATTCCAAGCTCTGTCTGACGTCGCGAAGAATCTCAATGTCGAGCACATCGCGGACAATGTTGAGAAGGTTTCTTCTCGTTTTGGCGCGCTAGGCGCCATCGGATTCAGCGCTCTTAACCGACTCACCACCGCGGCAATCGATGCGGGAACATCTATGGCTTCGGCTATGATTGATCCCATTGTCGAGGGCGGTAAGAAGCGAGCTCTCAACATCGAGCAGGCCAAGTTCCAGTTCAAGGGCCTTGGCATGAATGTTAAGCAGTCCATGGAGGACGCACTTTTCGCGGTGAAGGGAACGGCCTTTGGCCTGGACGAGGCGGCGGTCGTGGCTGCTCAGTTCGGAGCCTCGGGTGTTAAGTCGGGCGCTGAAATGCAGTCGGCTCTTCTTGGTATTTCTGGCGTCGCTGCTATGGCTGGCGCAAGCTATACCGACGTCGGTAATATCTTCACAAAGGTTGCCGGTCAGGGTCGACTGATGGGTGACGACCTTAACCGTCTCGGTGTTCGAGGAATTAACGCGGCCGCAGAGATGGCTAAGTCGATGGGGACCACCGAGGTCGCCGTTCGAAAGATGGTTTCCGAGGGCAAGATTGGCTTCAACGAGTTCGCTAAGGTTATGAGTGACGCCTTCGGTGAGCACGCAACTAAGGCAAATGAAACCTATACAGGTTCGCTGTCTAACATGCGTGCGGCACTGGCTCGTGTTGGCGCGGATGTTGCTACGCCATATTTTGAGAGTCAGCGAAAGATCTTCAACGCTCTTACGCCAGTCATCGACACACTTAAGGGTGCAGTCGAGCCATTCTACAAGGTCTGGCGTCGACTGATGAAGATTCGCTCTAACGCTTTGGTAGACTTCCTTACAAACTTGGATCTTGGTCCACTTGTTAACGTCCTAAATGCAGTCGGAAAGGGGCTTAATCGCTTCATCAAGGGTATCGTCCAGGGTAAGGGTCCTCTTGAGGGGCTTCACCGATTTGTGTCCGGACTTGCTGTGCCATTCCGTCTCCTAGGTAAGCTCTTTAGCACGGTTGTTGGTACGATCAAGCGAGCGCTGTTCCCACTCAATCTTAGTTTGGGGATCTCGGGCGAAGCAATCGCCGACTTCCTGGGGGGTATTGGTGACTGGTTCACAAACCTCGAGAAGAAGATCGCTCTTTCCGGAACGTTCTACAAGTTCGGAAAGAAGCTTCTGAGCATTCTCCAGCCGATCATTGCATTCTTCCAGTCTGCAGGAGAGACGGTTAGCCGAGTTTGGTCGGAGTTCTTCCCGCAAGGTCTCGGTCCGCTATTCTCTGAAGTTGGGGCGTGGTTCCAGAGTCTTGGCGACAACGTCGAGTCGTTCCTGATCGGCCCTCTCGACTTCCTTAAGCGCGCTGGTGAGAGCATTAAGGATTTCATTCAAAATGGGATCACTTCGCTTAAGGATGCCTTCTCTAGTATCGGAGAAGCATCTAATGAGTCAGTCGGAAAGGGGATGGAATTCCTCGCTCCGATTGGTGAGAAGATTGTTGAGGTCTGGAACAAGGTCACAGATGCATTTGGAAGGGCTGGAAGGGCTCCGGGGGAATTTGTCAATGAACTTCGTGGCATTGGCGAGGACGTCCGAGCTATTATGGCCGATTTCATGGCTCGTCTTGATCCGAACGTGGCTATGGGTTCGCTCAACTTGGGGGTCGCGGCAGTCATAGCTAAGATTTTCAAGGACATTCTCGGACCGTTTAACTCAATTCTCAAGAATGTTAACGTCCTTGAGCCCATCAATCATGTGATGAAGGGGTTGACTGGAACCCTAAAGGGCATGGAACTCCAGCTCAAGGCGGATGCGATCCTCAAGATTGCTTTCGCCATTGGTGTCCTGGCAGGGTCGATGTTCATCCTGTCTAAGATCAACCCAGACAATCTTGGTCAGGCCTCGGTTGCTCTTGCAGCTTTGATTGGTTCAGTCTTGGCCAGCATGTACATGCTCGAAGAGATGACAACCAGCGCTAAGTCAACCGAATTCGTCAAGATCTCGGCATCTCTCATGATTTTGGCTGCCGCGATTGGGATGATGGCGCTCTCGGTCAAGGTCCTTTCGACAATTGATCCTGCGAGTTTGACTGCCGGAACCGTAGCAATGGCTGCAATTATGGCCTCTGTTCTCGGATTTGCTCTAGCACTGTCTAAGATGGACGGTCTAAAAGCAGGGAACCTTCTTGCTGCTGCAGCATCGGTCATGCTTCTTGGAGTCGGTCTCAGCTCAGTTGCAGGCGCAGTTAAGATTCTTTCTCTACTCGACCCAACTACTTTTGAGGTTGGATTCTCAAGAATGCTTGCCATTCTGACGACTATTGGGATTGCGCTGAGTCTGATCCCAAAGACAGCGTTGCTTTCTGCGGCAGCGCTTACGGTCGTAGCGTTTGCACTGACGCTTTTGACAGGTCCTTTGGCAATTCTTGGAACCTTCTCAGAGGACATGATCAGTAAGTCTTTGATCATGCTAGCAGGTTCGTTAGCGATCATTGCTGCTGCCATGTATGCTATGACCGGTGCAATTCCGGGCGCATTGGCTCTACTAGTCATCGCTGGAGCATTGACGGTTCTTTCGTCGGTTTTCCTCGTGCTAGGAGCACTGCCCTGGGACTTTGTCGTTAACGGACTAATGGTCATGGGCGTTATATTTGCAGCATTGGCGGTTTCGGCGCTTCTTATGGCCCCGGCAATTCCTCTAATTCTGGCACTTGGCGTGGCTATCGCCGCTCTAGGTATCGGAGCTATGGCTGCGGGCGCAGGAATGATGATGGCGGCAAGCGCTATTGGAACTCTTGCGGCTGTTGGTCTAGTTGGGGTTGGGGTAATCCTGGCATTTATTCGTGGTCTGATCAACATGATTCCTTTGCTCGCCACAAACGTTGCTAAGGGACTGTTGGCTTTCGCCACGGTAATTACTCAGGGTGCGCCAGTACTTGCTGGGGCTCTTGGGGCGGTTCTTCTAGCGCTTATCGACACTCTTACCGCCGTGATTCCACATCTTCTTGATCTGGTATTCACGACGCTAGAGCAAGTGGTTACGGGTCTCTTGGATTACATTGTAACCATGGTCCCTCGCCTAGTTGAGGGCGGTCTTAAGCTTTTGACCGGCATTCTCGACGGTATTGCCAATAATATCGGGGATGTTGTAACCGCGGCGACAAACCTCGTTACCGAATTTATGTCGGCGCTGGAAGACAACATTCCAAAGCTTGTGGCCCAGGGTTTCAAGATGGTTATCGGTATTGCCGATGGTATTGCCGATGCTATCGAGGAGAATGTGCCAGAACTAATCGAGGCTGGTCGAAGGCTTGGTCAAGCAATCATTGACGGTTTGGACCAGATTATCGCATCCGTCCCGATTCTTGGGGATATTTATAAGGCCGGAAAGAACATTGGCCAGGCAATCTATGATGGCGTGGCGAATCTTCTGGAAATCCATTCCCCATCTAAGAAGTTCAAGCAGCTTGGTCAGTTTGTAATTGAAGGATTCGTTCAGGGACTGGTTGGCGGTCGAGATGCTGTGATTGGAACCTATCAGATTATGCGCGATGGGCTCCGAACCTTCATCGATGAGTCTGGTCGAGAAATTGAGCAGCACATCAGCCGGCTTAAGAGCCTGAATAAGGATAGTAAGAAGAACGAAAAGGAAATTAAGAAGACCGAGCAAGCAATCAAGGACCTTCGTAAGGAGCGAAAGGCGGCCGGAGAGGCCCTTGAGGAGCTGACCAAGAAGCAGAAGGATAATCGTCAGTCGTTGGTTCGTCTTGGGAAGGAGCACGACAAGGTTAACGAGAAGCTCGAAGCCGAGAAGGCACTTCTTAAAGACGCGATTAAGACGAGAGACGATTACCGAGAAAGCATCAAGGATCAGTATAACGAACTTCCTGGTTTGGTTGAGGACAGCACAGCCGTAAGCATTGAGAGCTGGTCCGAAGCAACAACCGAGCAAATTGAAAACACTAAGAAGTTCGCAGCGGCACTTCAGCAACTTCGAGACCGCGGTCTTAACGACACCATGTACAAGAAGCTTCTTGAAGAGGGTGTTGACGCGCTTCCATTTGTGCAAGATCTTTTGGATGCGGGTGACAGCGGTGTTCGAGACATCAATAAGCTTGCTGATGAGCTCGAAAAGGCTTCCGAGAACCTCGGCAAGTCTGCTTCGAACGAGCTATACCAAGCGGCAGTCGATTCGGCCAAGGGTATTGTCGACGGTTTGAAGAAGGAGCGGAAGCAGATCGAGAAGGAGATGGAGAAGATTGCTAAGGCCATGGCCAAGGCTATCAAGAAGGAACTTGGCATTAAGTCCCCTTCGCGAGTCTTCCGTAAGATCGCCATTCAGACGGTTGAGGGTCTCACCGGCGGTATTCGTTCGACCACAACTAAGGCGGTTTCGGCCACTAAGAATATGGGCGAACAAATCACTGACGCACTCTCTAACACGCTTTCTAACGTTGGAAGAGAACTGGATGGAGATGTCGATCTGAATCCGAGAATTACACCAGTCTTGGATCTTTCTAAGGTTCAGAAGGATTCTAACCTTATAGACGGCATGTTTGCAGGCAAGACGATCAATCTTGATACGTCTATCGCGCAGGCGTCTATGCTGTCGTCCTCGGTCAAGGCTGGGGAAGGTGTTCTCGGACAAGCGTCGGCTCCTTCGGGAACCAACATTAATCTCACACAGTACAACAACTCTCCGAAGGCTATCTCGCCAGCGGAGACTTATCGCCAGACAAAGAATGCACTATCCGTTGCGAAGGGAGCGTTGCCGAGCTAATGCTTACCAAGATTGAGATTGTTAATCCTGCCGGTTCGACACTGGCTCTTGATATGTTCGATTCGTCAAATGGATATGTCATTGAGGAGATCACGGGATTGGAGCCGTCTAAGGCCTCTTTCTCCTCGTCAACCCTCCCAAACTTTGATGGCGAACAGTTCATGAATAGTCGGACGGACAAGCGGAACATCGTTGCGACGCTTCGTCTTGAGCCGGACGACCCGGGGAGTACCTCCGTTCAGGAATTGAGGAGGGGGCTTTACCCTTTCTTCATGCCTGGAACGGAGGTACTCCTCCGGTTCTTCATGGATAACGAGTTCTTCTGTGAGATTCGAGGGCGTATTGAGTCACTTGATGCGCCTTTATTCACTAGAGAGCCAAAAGCTGTCATCTCGATTCTCTGCTTCGATCCATATTTTAGATCGAACGATAGCGTAACCCCAGAACAGATTAACGTCGATTGGGATTATGACTATTACGGAGATGTTGAGACGGGCATATTTGCAGAATTTACGTTGCTCAGTGATGATCATTCAGGTTTTCGTCTCCGAGTTGTAAATTCTAAGTACGGGACGCAAGTTCTAGAAGTCCTGTACGACTTCCAAAACGGAGATCTCCTTCGTTTCAATTCCACTCCGGGTAACAAGGAATTGACGCTTGTCCGAGATGACGAGGAAGTTTCCTTGCTGGGGTACATCGCCCCAAGGTCTGTTTGGCCACTAGTAACCCCCGGGGCAAATAGCGTTTCTATATTTGACTCTGGGTGGCCTTCGTCTCCGCCATCAGTTCCTTGGGTTGATTATGTGGTAACTGTGAAGTATGGAGGACTCTAATGGATATCTACACCCTAGATGGTTCTTTTCGAAATAATCAAATCATTGATCGTTACGAATCGTTCATCTGGACAGAGCGGTTTAATTCCCATGGCGATTTCGAATTGATCCTTCCTGGAGATGGGGGGGACTCAGCAAAGCTCGCACTGGGCAGCTTCATCTCGATTGATGACTCACTTCGTGTCATGAAGGTTGAGACGTCCGAGCGAATCACAGACGAGGATGGAAGCGTTAAGCGTAAGCTTACTGGACGGTCTCTTGAGGCTGTTATACTCGAGTCTCGAGTCGCCATGTCAATTCACGCGTCTATCGGCGCAGGTTTTAATAAGTGGCGGTATGGCGGTCGTCCGCTTTCGGCAATTAGTGAGTTCTATCGAATTCTTCTAATTGAGAACCCTCTCTACACCGCCGATCTGATCCCAGAACTGAGCTCCATGTGGCAATCTTCTTTGCCGCTTCCCACCGGTGACATTCCGTTTCCGGACGAGACCTACAGTTTCGAGTTGGATTCTCAGAACATGTATGAGACGATCAAGCTAATCTGCGAGACGTTCAATCTTGGATTCCGAATTCTCAAGGATCCTCAGCATGAGCAGATTCACTTCTCTGTCTATACTGGCTTTGATCGGACTACTGGACAATCTAATAACCCACCGGTCATCTTCAGTCAGAGTCTTGAGAACGTACTTAAGACGACGGAACTTGAGTCGATCTCGAACCTCTACAATGTGGCATACGTCTTCGCTCAAAATGGGGTCGCCGTAGTGTATGGTAACGGCTTTAACTCTAGCGTTAGCGGAATCGAGCGTCGTGTTCTTCGAGTGATGGCTGAGGATCTGGACATCCCCGCTGGCTCCACCCTAAACCTCGCCATGCAGAGAAAGGGCTTGGAGGCTCTCGGACAGCATCGATCGTTTAGCGGTTTCGATGGCGAGATCTCCCAGAACAGCTCATACGCATATGGCGTAGATTATCAGCTCGGTGACTTGGTCGAGATTAAGAATGATCGAGGCTGGTCATCTCATGTCCGAGTAACCGAGCAGATCTTCGTTTCAGACGCCGAGGGTGATCGACAGTATCCAACTCTGACAACCGAGTTGACGATTACTCCCGGGACATGGCTTGGTTGGCCGCCTTCCGAAGAGTGGGTCGACGTGAGTGATAACTGGAGTGATGTCTGATGGCTATCGGAGATGACGCAACCGGGCAGGGCTATCCTCTAGTTCCAGATACGGGTAGCGATGACGCTCGGGTTCGTTGGGGTGCTCGTGAGATCAACCGCACTCGAGATTTCATTGCTCAGGTTAAGGCCTCTGTTCTTGGGATTTGGCCGGTGTCTCGAGGCGGGACAGGCGCAAACAACAAGTCTCAGGCTAAGATTAATTTGGGTTTTAGCTATGGGACGAGTGATCCTACTGGCGGGGAGAACGGCGATATCTACTTCAAGGTTATTGGATAGATCATGGCTGCCCCAGGACCCAGAAAAATCACAAGTTTAACGTTTGTTCCAACCAGCTCCGTGAACGTTAGGTTTACTTCCTCAGGAGCGTCAGCCATTGCAAACAGCGTTGAGTATGTACAGGCTGGGTCTGGATGGGGAAATCCTCTAGTGATGAATGTCCCTGGATCCGCGGATTTCGCAGCCATCTCGATCCCAAACAGTGGATGGGGTAAGGACTGGCTGGTTAGGGTCAGGGGCGTCAACGCTGATGGCTATGGTCCATATAGCGAGCCCGAAGTAGTATATATTCCGGGGCTTCCGACAACAATGGTTAATCTAAAATTGTCTTTGGCAAGGCCAATTAACGTTTCGTTTTCATGGTCTTTCCCTCTGGGATATTCTGCAGCTTTGGCTGCGCTAGTCACTAGTTATGAAGTTCAGTACTCGGTTAATAGTACGTTTGCTGGTTCGCAATCGCTAACCACCAAGAATCGTTCGGTAGTAATTACTGACGCGGCAATTGGTAGAGTAACATATTTTCGAGTGAGAGCTAGGAACTCTCAAGGTTGGGGTCCGTGGTCTACGCCCGCGCTCCTACTTCTTGACGGGGGTCCAAGAGTAAGACAGTCGGGAGCTTGGAAGCATACGATCGCTTATGTGAATGTTAGCGGTGTATGGCGAAAAGCTATTCCGTTCGTTAAGCAAAATGGCGTATGGAAGCCCGGCATCGGGTAAATATAGAAACGGACAAACGCCCTATGGACACACTGGTAACAGCCATCATTTCTTCACTCGCCGGGGTAATGGCCTCTTCAGGATTTTGGGCATACATGAGTAATAGAAGCGGTCGAAAGGATGCCATCCAGTCTTTACTGCTGGGGCTTGCGCACGACCGAATCATTTTCTTGGGTATGTCCTACATCAAGCGGGGGCACCTCACCAAGGATGAGTATGAGGATTTTCGAAAGTACTTGTACGATCCGTATTCCAAATTCGGTGGGAACGGACTAGCGGATAAGGTAATGATTGAGGTTAACAAGTTACCTTTTGAAAACAAGTCTAGCCCCATCGCAACCGTTTTGAAGGAGAAAGATGACGAACGCGGGGAAGAGTAATACGTTGCTCTCTAATCTCACATACGATCGCCTTAAGTTCCTGGTTCAGATCGTCATTCCAGCAGTTAGTGCGCTGTATGTCGGTCTAGCACAGATCTGGGGGTTCCCCAACGTCGAGCAGGTCGCGGGCACCCTGGCTGTGATTGCGGTATTCCTTGGCACGGTTCTTCGAATCAGTGTTAAGTCGTACAGCAATAGCCAAGATCGTTTCGACGGGACGCTGGTTATCGATACTTCCAACGATGACACGGATGTGTATTCGCTTGAGGTGGATACTCCTCTGTCGATTCTGAATTCTAAGAACGAGCTCACAGTTAAGGTGTCGCACCGGTAACACGGCTTATAGTGACATCCTCTATGAAAGGAGACCTATGTCGCTGTTTAAGACCAAGACAGACCGTCAACTCGACGACGCTATCTCTAAGACTCTCGACGAGCTTAAGAATGAAGTCGTCGGTTCTGACGAGCACACCAAGATCTTGTCGGCTCTGGACCAGCTATACAAGGCTCGTTCGTACAACACGAATGACCGAGTTAGCATGGACACAGTGCTGACGATCTCGGCCAACCTCCTCGGAATCGTGACCATCCTGAGCTTCGAACGAAGCCATGTGATCGCGTCCAAGGCGTTGTCGTTCATTGTCAAGGCTCGACCGTGACCAGCTTACTTCTATAGACCTGCTCAAAAGAGTAAGGCCCGTACATCATATCCGTACGGGCCTTACTCTTTTTCTCGCACCTCCAACATCGCATCCTAAAATTTTCCCGGGTGGGATTTTTGGCGGGGAGTTCGCATGGAAAACAGGGCTTATAGTGACAACCATTCCCTTTTTAGAAAGGCTAGTTCGCCATGCGCTACTACCAGTTGCTCATCGCCGCTCCGCTCATCCTGCTCAGCCTGATCCTGTTCATACCCGTCATCGTCATCGTGTTGGTACTGGGTCTGCTAGAGGAATGCATTAGCTTTCTCGGCTATGAGTCCCCGGTCAAGGCTCTCGTGAACGACCTCAACAAGAAGTAGTCAAAGACTGAGACCCCCAACACGGGTCTCTTTCTTTTTCGCATGGAAAACAGGGCTTATAATGACATCCAATCGCTTTTAGAAAGGACATTTTCTATGTTCGTTGTGCCCGTTGAGGCTTTCAAGCCGATCGGTGAAGTTCTGCGAGGGGACGTCATCCAATTGAATCCCGAACTGCCCGGTGTCTTCGTACACTCCAGGGAGCTTGCTCTCCCGAGTCCCTACAACAAGACCGCGCTTTGCGTGTCCACACTGGATGATGACCCTCTCGCTTTTACCTTCGCCCCGATCGTTCTTTACGACAACTCGCATATCGTTTATGTGAAAGAACACCATTTCTAGGACGCAAAGAAAGAGACTCCTAACACGGGTCTCTTTCTTTTTCGCATGGAAAACAGGGCTTATAATGACATCCGTCATCGATTTGAAAGGAAAATCGTCATGAAGAAGTACACCTTTTGGAACTTCGTCCTCGATGCAACGCTCACGCTGTTCACCGGAGGACTCTGGCTCATCTGGGTCCTTGTTCGTGAGATCCGAAACTCTAATCGCTGATCTCTAAAGATTGAGACCCCTAACACGGGTCTCTTTCTTTTTCGCAGCCAAAACAAGGCTTATAGTGACACCCCCGTACACTATAAGAAAGGACCAAACGCCATGCGTTTGATCTTGGCCATCCTGGTTTACCCCATCGTCATTCTGTACCGCGTCATTGTCATGCTCATGCTGATTCTCCGATACGCGCTCCGAATCGTGGAGTACCCTCTGACTGCGCTCAAGTTCACCACAGGCCAGTGGCATCTGACCTACACTAGGTACAACTAGTCAAAGATTGAAGCCCCTCACAAGGGCTTCTTTCTTTTTCCCTCGCATAAAAAACACATCTTATAATGAGAAGAAGAGATATATTTAGATATCTAGTGCAGTATTTATGCTACACATCTTCTCATTTTTTGGCTTAGAAAGGAGGCTATGGTGATTCAAGATGTCTTTAAGAAGGCTGTAAAGACCGTGTCGGATAACGCCCCGGCAATTCTTACAGGTATTGCTGTTGTTGGAACGATCGGGACTACAATCTTGGCTGTTCGTTCGACGCCCGAGGCACTTAGGCGCGGTGAAGAGGACAAGGCCGCCAACGGGTCGCCACAGACAAAGATGGAACTGGCGAAGCGGTATGTAAAAGTGTATGGGCCTGTATACGCTCCAGCAATCGTAACAGGCGCTCTTACAATTACGTGCATCGTTTGTGCTAATCGTGTAGGGTCGCGCCGAGCAGCTCTTCTCGCCAGCGCATATTCTCTTTCGGAAAAGGCGTTCTCAGATTATAAGGACGCTGTGGTCGAGCAAATCGGCTCAAAGAAGGAAGAGAAGATTCGAGATTCGGTTGCTCAGAATAAGGTAGCCGAGGACCCCGTTTCGAATAAGGAAGTCTACATCACTGGGAATGGCGACGTTCTCTGCTACGAGACCATCACTGGCCGATACTTCCGTAGCGACATTGAGACTCTCCGGAAGGCTCAGAACGACATCAACGCGAAGATTCTTCGTGATATGTATGCTTCTCAGAATGAGTTCTACAATCTGATCGGTCTTGCACCCACTGGTATGGGGGAAGAGCTTGGGTGGACTGTCGATCATCAAATGGATCTCCAATTCTCCTCAGTCCTTTCCGAGGATAATAAGCCTTGTCTTGCTCTGGGATATCGAATGACCCCCGTTCGGGATTACTACAAGTTCGGATAGGTCGCACTTAAAACTGGGCTTATAATGACATACCACTTCTTTGAAAGGAAACTAGTATGCGTTATCTCTTGCTCCCGATCCTGTTCCCCCTCTGGATCATCTACAAGATCCTCTTCTACATCACCACCGTCGTGGTGCACATGAACTGGAAGATCTCCAACGTGATCCGAGCAGCGGGCTTCACGCCGAGAGTACACCTGCTCTTCACATCCGTTACCAAGAAGTAGTCAAAGACTGAGACCCCTAACACGGGTCTCTTTCTTTTATGATCGCATTAAAAACACGTTCTATAATGACATCCGTCACTACTGAAAGGAAACCGACATGACCGACTCACCCGACCAGGTCGTCGCCCCCAAGAAGAAGTTCTTTGAGTTCCTGAAGTCCCGCCGCGTCCTGGCGTACACCGGCGCTGGCATCCTCAGCATCATTGCTGTGGGTGCCACACTCGACCGCTACAACACGTCGCGGGGGAACCTCACGTTCACCGAAGAGGACTCTCCCGAGGACGACTGACCTCACTAGTCGTCGTCTAACCTCGTACTGGCTATGTCCATAGTCTAAGCCTATGCTAACTCACACCTAGCATAGGCTTAGACTTTTTTCTTTTATCCAGTCATATTTAGGAGTAACAAATGATTAAGAAGTCTGTAACCTACAAGGATCTGTACGGTCGTCATGTCACGGAGGATCTGTACTTCCACCTCAGCGAATATGAGCTTGTGGAGCTCCAGTTCTCCCACGAGAATGGCTGGGCCGAGTACATCGACACCCTCGTGAAGTCCGAGAACCCCCGTGAAGCGTTCGCAGCCATGAGCAACATCGTTCTTACGGCTTACGGCGAGCGCGAGGAAGATGGTCGTGGCTTCCGTAAGAACGACGCGATCCGTGAGCGATTCAAGAACAGCCTCGCGTTTAATGAGATCGTTCTCGGTTTCCTCGAGGACCCGTCAAGCGGCGCAGAGTTCGTTCGGGGCCTAGTCCCCAACGATATTGCTTCTCGATTCCAGGCAATCGCGAGCTCGAATGAGGGCGAGAACGTCGACGAGAAGCCTGTAGCACGCCTGGAACCTAAGGATCACCTCCCAAAGAAGACCGAGATGGTCTCAGCTTCTGAGGACGCTGACCGTATGGCGTTCGAGGAGTGGAAGGCTCGGCAGTCCGAGGGCTAAACGACGTTAAGGGGGGATCTGCCCAGCAGCGAAGAGTATCAGATATACTTATCGCGGAGAGGCTCGATCTTAAACAACCGCTCACCCCTCATAAAAGGTGCCCCCACATCACCTAGCAACTTTTGAAAAATGTCGAAGCGAAAGGCTTTACTCATGGGACATATAATTCCAACCCACATGGCAATCGTCATCAAGCCCAGCAATCGAAAGAAGATTGCTATCCTGTCGGTTGTCAAGATCGACAAGGAAAGTGTCGGTGACATCTACCTCCACCCGTACGACCCCGCCGGATCGCCGAGTATCGTTTCCGTTGGCGAGTTCATGAAGTGCTACATGACTAATGAGGATGCCCTCTCGGGCGAGTTCTTCATCGACGTAGTTAAGCGGTGATTTAGCTAAATCCTACCATCAAGCACACTGTTAAAACGTGCTTTGGGTCGTAGGATTTATCGCATCTAAAACATCGCTTATAGTGACAACAGACTCTCGAAAGGAGACCTGAGATGCGACACATCATCGCCCTGCTCAAGTTCGTTCTGCGCCTCGCCGCTTGTTTCGGTATCGGCATCATCTTGTCCCTGACCTTCGCTAGGATCCTCCCCCCGAGCACGTCCATGAGCCTCATCAAGAGGATCTCGGTCGCGCTCGGGATGTGGTTCTTCATCGATCTAGTTCAGAGACGAGTTGGCCGACACGTCAACAAGACCGTCGACAACGTGATCGAATCTACGGGCTACAAAGTCCAACCTCACCCACTCGACAAGCTCTGACTCAAGATAAGAGGCCCTAACAAGGCTTCTTATCTTTTATATTTTAGGAGACCTTAGTGACACAGCCAACAAGCTCGAACTATCCCGGTAACAGCCACAAGGATCGAGCGCCACAGACAGAAGAAAAGACCGAGAAGAAGGTGGAGCGAGTGACCGAAGGTAAGGTCATTCAACGAAAGAAGCCGCTCGGTCGCAAGCTCGCAGAGACGTTCACCAGCGAAGATGCTAAGAGTGCCGGTATGTTTATCCTGATGGATGTTCTCGTTCCAGCATTTAAGAACATGGTCTCTGACGCAGTCAGTCAAGGCGCAGATCGAATGCTCTTTGGTGAGAGTCGACCATCTCGCAGTTCTCAAGGCTCTCGAACTCGACACACGCCCTATGATTCGCTCTCTCGTAGCTCCAGCATCTCCTCTCAGAGGAACATTAGCCGACGAGGTCGTACAACACACGACTTCGGTGAGGTGGTGTTCGACTCTCGTATCGAGGCAGAGAACGTCCTGGACAGGCTGACCACCATCATCAATCAGTATGACGTGGCAACTGTATCCGACCTCTACGAGTTGGTCGGCATCACCGGAAGCTACGTCGACGACAAGTGGGGGTGGTCCGATCTCCGTGGCGCACGTGTCCGACTGGTGCGAGAGGGATATTTGCTGGAGCTTCCTCCTACCGAACCTATGACCTAACAAAACACAACATAAGGAGACAAGATGCGTAAGACTGTAAATGTAACATTTTTCAAGTGCCAATGCGGAAAAATACATACTGCTGGGTCGGTCACAACTAGCACGCGATGCATTTGTGGTGCGTACCTACTTAACATTCTGTACACGTTGTTTCCTTATGTTGCTTCTCTTCATTTTATGGGGCTTCCTAGCAACCAGGATGTGTACGCCGCGTAACTATCAATTGGAGTTTTTAAAATGAACCAAGTGGAGATGCGCAAGAAGGTTGCAGATGCATATCCTGGAGCGCAGTGGCGCAAGAAGGTTGAAAAGATGTCTGACGCTCAACTCTATGCCACGTATCGCCGTCTTCTAAGTAGTGGACGAATTTCATGAAGCTTTATACTCCAGTGACTTGGAGAGGACTTAGGAAATTCGATCACATGCTGCCCATCCATGCAGTAGTTCAGGCATGGACGAACCCTGGGAATAACCCGGAATATCACAAGCAAGCACAAGAAATGGTTCGTCGCTCGATGCCTCTCCTGGCGAGGGCTTTGGACCGACTAGCCACTCGCGTTCCTTATTAAGGAGTATACCATGAACATTAGCGCAGTTAAGACCAGCGTCATTCGAGGCGCGCATCGAGGAGCGTTGATCGCTCGGAAGTACTCGCCGGAAATTCTCACGACTGTGGGTATCGTCGGTGGAGTTGTCGCCGCGGTTATGGGCGCCAAGGCCACACTTAAGGTCGAGCCCATCCTCGAGGATCACAAGTTCGGGATCGAGAACGCTAAGATGGTCCAGCAGGAGTCGGCTCTCAATACCGAAGAGCACGCCAAGAACATGGCATATGTCTACACCAAGACGTCCATGAATCTGGCAAAGCTCTACGCCCCGGCGATCTCTCTCGGCGCAGCCTCCATTGTCAGCATCGTGGCTGGCCATGGCATTATGCGCAAGCGTAACGCCTCGCTTGTGGCGGCGTACGCAGTTCTCGAGAAGGGCTTTAATGAGTATCGCAAGCGCGTCGAAGATAAGGTTGGAGACGCAGTCGAGTATGACCTCCGACACGACGTTAAGACCGAGACTCGTACGGACGAGGATGGCAAGAAGATTGAGGTTCGGGTCCCAGGATCCCCCTCCATCTACGCTCGCTTCTTCGACGAGACAAACTCTCTGTGGAAGCATGAGCCGTCCTACAATCGAGCATTCCTGCACTCGCAGCAGACGTATGCGAACGATCTCCTTCGAGCACGGGGCCACGTCCTTCTCAATGACATCTACGATGCTCTTGGATTCGATCGTACTTCCGCGGGAGCAGTCGTCGGTTGGGTTATGAACCACGATGGTGACAACTTCATCGATTTCGGTCTGTTCGATGGAGAAAACTACGCTAAGCGTCAGTTCATCAATGGTCAGGAGGCAGCCATTCTCCTGGACTTCAACGTTGACGGCGTAATCTACGACAAGATCTAAGTGATGGAAAAGTATCCACGCTACGCATATTGCTTCGCCCTGGATGGCCGTAATATTTGGGTTTATGCGTATAGTGAGTCGGAAGCCCGAAGGAAGTATAAGCGCTGGTATCACAAGGATGCCGGTGAACTTATTGAGCGCGCTCGCGCTTAATCCATATTTAAGGAGCGTATTGTGACTGAGATCCCTACGCCAAGGGACGCTTTCCCAAGCAAGAAGCTCCCCAAGAAGAAGCCATATCGAGTAAAGCCGCACCTTACTCATAGGCCTTTTCGGCAGGGACTCTCTCGATACCACTCGAAGAAGGAACAGAAGGAGACCTGAGATGCGAACAGTTACCATGAATGCTGGCGGTTTCACGGCCCTCACCGTGGGGTTGGCTGCTGCTGGATTCGCTGCTGGTTATATTTTGGCCAGCAACCGAGTTCGAAACGAAACAATGGATCGAGTCGATGAGGCCATCAACGAGACCAAGGACTTCTACGAGCGTCTGAACAAGACCGGTCCATATGCGACCGTCTCCTCCGCTGCGAAGAAGTTGGTTGGCGATGATGTCGTCGAGGAGGAGACGACTTCTGAGCCTGAAGACGGTGTCGGCACCGAAGTCGTAGAACAGATCATCAAGGAGGAGCACTACAACCTCTTCGATCAGGACGATCTTCACGAGCCTGAGAGAGGAGATGATGCCCCGTCAAAGGAGGAGCGTCTTTCTCCTCGAGGAGAGGGTATGCCGTATGTGATCAGTGAGGGTGAGTGGACGCTCCAGGAGCGAAACTACGAGCAGGCACAGGTCACCTACTACGAGGCGGATAACACTCTTGCCGACGATCGAGACGCCATCATCCCAAACATCGATGACACTGTTGGTCTCAAGAACCTGAACCTGTTCGATAAGGGGCTGTCGGACAACAAGGACGTTCTCTTCATTCGGAATGAAGCTCTCGAGCTGGACCTCGAGGTTCTGAGGGATGAAGGCTCCTACACTGAGAAGATTCTCGGTATTCGGGAGGACCCGGAGGACGAAGTTGTAAGGACGCGGAAGCGACGAGATGAGCGGGACGATTGACGACCGCTATCTGGAGTGGCTTTATAGTCAAGTCGCTGCGGTAAGGAACAGGAACCCCACCAAGTCGTACTGGAAGCTTTTTCGCCAACTCTACTCTAAAGAGTTTATCTGGCTAGTTCCAAATGACGACAATCGAGTTGAGGACGGGCGTGCTCTTCGCCTAGAGTACCTCAACCAGGTGGAGTCCGACGAGGCTTTAGACTCTTGGTTGGGCCTCGGATGTAGTGTTCTCGAGATGCTGATCGCCCTGTCTAGGCGAGCTGAATTTCAAACGGAAATTTCAAGCGTGGAGTGGTTCTGGACGTTTTTGAAGAACCTGTCTCTATCACACTTTACCGACCATAAGTACAACCGGTATTCGGACTCTGAGATCGACGATATTTTGGAGAGTCTTATCTTCCGGACGTATGACTCTGACGGTCGAGGTGGTATATTTCCAATTAATGACCCTAGACAGGGCGATCAGCGTCACATTGAGATTTGGGATCAGATGTCTATCTATTTGTTCGAAAACTATTTGTTCTAAGGGAGGAGGTTAAATGGACTTCTACAGGATTAAGACTCGACCTGGGCGCCACGGAAGCATCGAGATTTATCCCGATTTCCGAGTGGTTCGCTCCAAGGATTTGATGGTCCGAGGTAAGTCGTTCTACGCTATTTGGGATGAACATGCGGGCGTGTGGAGCACCGACGAATACGACGTTCAGGCGCTTGTAGATGCAACTCTTCTCGAGGAGCAGGATCGATTGGAGAAGGAGAAAAAAGATGGTCTCTTCATTCCAAAGCTTATGGGCGATTTCTCCTCCAGCAGTTGGCTTCAGTTTCGAAACTACATGAGTCATATTTCAGACTCGTATAAGCAGTTGGATGAGAAGCTTACCTTCTCCAACACCGAAGTTAGAAAGGAAGACTATGTCAGTCGACGGTTGCCGTATCCACTTGAGAGCGGCGACATCTCGGCGTACGATGAGCTTATTTCTACACTGTACGACCCATCAGAAAGGGATAAGCTGGAATGGGCCATCGGCGCTGTGGTATCAGGCGACGCAAAGTCTATCCAGAAGTTCCTGGTCTTGTATGGTCCAGCGGGTACGGGTAAGTCTACCGTCCTCGACATTATACAGCGTCTCTTCGAAGGGTATTATACAGCGTTCGAAGCCAAGGCTCTTACCTCCTCGAACAACTCCTTCTCCACAGAAGTATTTAAGTCAAACCCCCTAGTTGCGATCCAACACGATGGGGACCTCAGCAAGATTGAAGACAACTCTAAGCTAAACTCAATTGTCTCTCACGAGGAGATGAGTCTAAACGAGAAGTACAAGCCGTCATATATGGCTCGGATTAACGCGTTCCTATTCATGGGGACAAACCGCCCAGTCAAGATTACAGACGCCAAATCTGGCATCATTCGACGGCTAATCGACGTTCACCCCTCCGGTAGAAAGGTTCCAGTTCGACGGTACCACACGTTGATGTCCCAGATTGATTTCGAATTGGGGGCAATTGCTCATTATTGCCTTCAGCGATATTTGGAATTGGGGAAGAACTACTACATCAACTATCGTCCGGTCGAGATGATGCTGCAAACGGACTACTTCTACAATTTCATCGAAGCATATTTTGATGTGTTTAAGGAGCAGGACGGAGTTACTCTCAAGCAGGCTTATGATATGTATAAGCAGTTTAGTGATGAGACGGGGTCTGAGTTTAAGATCAGTCGAGTTAAGCTTCGAGAGGAGCTTAAGAATTACTTTGAGAAGTTCGAGGATCGGGCTGAGGTGAATGGCGAACGAGTCAGGAGCTACTACTCAATCTTCAAGGCGGATCATTTCAAGACGAGGGTTGAAGTTGAAGAACACGCTTTCTCTCTAGTGATGGATGAGGAGACATCGTTGCTCGACGAGCTTCTTGCTTCTCAGCCGGCACAGTATGCTAATGCGGACGAAATGCCAACTAAGAAATGGGCTAATGTAGACACGACATTGGCAGATCTTGACACGTCAAGGACCCACTATGTGAAACTGCCCAAGAAGCACATCGTCATCGACTTCGATCTTAAGGATGAAAATGGCGAAAAGTCCAGCGAGAAGAACCTCGAGGCTGCTAGCCAATGGCCGCCTACTTACGCTGAGTACAGCAAGAGTGGGCGAGGAGTTCATCTCCACTACATCTATGAAGGAGGAGACCCAGAGCTTCTCGAGCGAGTCTACGAGGACGGAATCGAGATCAAAGTATTCGTCGGAGACGCATCGCTTCGTCGAAGAGTCTCTAAGTGTAACGCTGTACCCGTGGCAACTATCTCGTCTGGACTCCCTATTAAGGAGAAGAAGTTGATAAATCATGACCAGATAAAGAGCGAAAAGGGTCTTCGTGAGCTGATTCTACGAAACCTCAGGAAGGAGATTCATCCGGGGACGAAGCCTAGTATGGACTTCATCCACAAGATTCTAGAAGATGCTCACGCTTCGGGGCTGTCGTATGACGTGACTGATCTTCGTTCTAGGATTCTGGCGTTTGCTAATAACTCGACAAACCAGGCCCCCTACTGCATCAAGCTTGTTCAGACGATGCAGTTTAAGAGTGAGGATAACATCGAGAGCGCACCGGACACGCCTAAGGACGAGACCCTGGTATTCTTCGATGTTGAGGTTTTCTCGAATCTGTTTGTGGTCTGTTGGAAGTATGACGGGGCCAAGCAGGTCGTTAAGATGATCAACCCATCGCCTCAAGACATCGAGAAGATCATGTCGCTCAAGCTTGTTGGCTTCAACTGCCGAAGGTATGACAACCATATTTTGTATGCTCGCTACATGGGCTACGACAATGAGGAGTTGTATAAGCTGAGCCAAAAGCTCATCTCAAATACTCCTGGTGCATATTTTGGGGAAGCGTATCGTCTGTCTTACACGGACATCTATGACTTCTCAAGCAAGAAGCAGAGTCTTAAGAAGTTCCAGATTGAGCTCGGCATCGAGCACAAGGAGTCTGAGCTCCCCTGGGACGAGCCTGTTCCGGAAGACAAGATCAACCAGGTCGTTGAATATTGTGCGAACGACGTCCTCTCCACCGAGGCGGTATTCCATGCCCGGAAGGAAGACTTTGTTGCCCGTCAGATTCTAGCAGATTTGTCGGGGCTTACTGTGAATGACACCACCCAGCGTCATACTAGTAGGATTGTCTTCGGTGACGACAAGCATCCACAAGATAGCTTTGTCTACACCGATCTGAGCACCGAATTTCCTGGTTATATTTTCGATGCTGGCAAGTCTACGTATAAGGGTGAAGACCCATCCGAAGGCGGTTATGTCTATGCCGAACCGGGATATTACGAGAATGTCGCAGTGCTTGACATCGCATCTATGCATCCAACCAGCATCGAACAGCTGAATCTCTTCGGGGATTACACGAAGAACTTCTCGGCGCTAAAGCAGGCTCGTCTTGCTATCAAGCACAAGGACTTCGAAACGGCGAAGAAGATGCTGGGCGGGAAGCTCGCTCGACACCTCACTAACGAGGAGGAAGCTGAGGCTCTTTCCTACGCGCTTAAGATCGTAATTAACATCGTATACGGTCTGACTAGCGCCAGCTTTGACAACTCGTTCAGGGATCCGCGAAACATCGATAACATCGTGGCTAAGCGTGGGGCCCTGTTCATGATCGATCTGAAGCACTATGTACAGACGTTGGGCTTCACCGTCGCGCACATCAAGACGGACTCGATCAAGATCCCAAACGCAACGCCTGAGATCATCGACCTCGTCATGGAATTTGGTCAGGAGTATGGGTATGACTTCGAGCACGAAGTGACCTATGACAAGTTCTGTCTGGTGAACAATGCTGTCTATATCGCCAAGGCTAGAGCTGGTCGAAAGCCCGAGCATTGGGAGGCTGTGGGGGCCGAGTTCCAGCACCCGTACGTCTTTAAGACGCTGTTCTCTAACGAGCCGATCGTCTTTAAGGACCTGTGTGAGGCCAAGAGTGTTACCACGGCCATGTACCTCAACTTCGAAACCGACACAACGCCGATGGCTTTGACTACCGGTGCCATGAAGTTCGTCGGTAGGGTCGGGGAGTTTGTCCCCATTATGCCCGGTTGTGGTGGAGGAACCCTCTATCGAGAGAAGGACGGGAACTTCTATTCCGTGACTGGGACTAAGGGATACTTCTGGCACGAGGCTGAGATTGTCAAGGCAAACGACATGACAGACAGTATCGACATGTCATATTTCGAGAAGCTCGCATATGATGCCCGTCAGAGTATCGAAAAGTATGTCAGCTTCAAGGAGTTTGTGAAGTAGGGAATCTTTGAAAGGAGACCCATAATGGCTAGGAACAACAGCAAGGCGCGTAAGGCTTGGCGAAAGAAGCGGGCCGATATTCGGGCTGAGATGTACCCGTTATACAACGAAGTTCAAGATTGGCTTGCTTCGGAGAGTCTTGTTTTTCTAGGATATGAGGAGCTTGCTCTGCCGAAACCAAACACGGTTAAGGCCACAAAGTGGATCCGTCTCTTAGAAAAGCACGACAACTTGCTTGATGAGAAGCCCGGAACCAATAATCTTTATGTCTGAAAGGAGACCTAGCATGGGTAATGCAACTGTTCAGACGTTCGTCCGGAAGCCCGAGAAGGTTCGGGCTATTCGATACGACGGTAAGAATGTCGACGCGGTGATTAACTTCGTCGGCGCTACAATGCACGAATTTGTCAGGCGACACGGAGAGGAGTACCTCGTCCTTCAAGCCGAAAATATGGTGCCCCCCACAAAGGTCGCCGTGTCTATTGGCGACTATGTCGTTGAGGTCCCAAACGGAGTATTTATGGTCTACGGCGCAGGCCTCTTCGAGTCCATCTACGTCTTCGCATAGGGGGAACGATGAACAAGACATACGAGGTTACAATCATCGCCGACGGAGTTAGTCAGGTTGATGCCGCCCGACTGGCAGGCAGTATTACAACCAAATATCTAGAGTTGGATGGGAATCTGACTGTCGAAATTCGAGAAAGGGAGAATGAGAATGAGTGAGAACCGAGTGAAGCCCGTGACTTTCGAGAACGCTCGAATTATCTTCCGAAACTTCAGTGGTAAGGAGGGTCGCTACAACGCTAAGGGGGACCGAAACTTCTGCCTCCTTCTTGAGACGGACGAGGCCCGTACGATGGAAGAGGAGGGCTGGAATGTGAAGTACCTCCGCCCTCGAGAGGAGGGGGACGAGCCTCAGCCCTACATCCAGGTTTCGGTAAACTACGGTGCTCGGCCGCCTCGTGCGGTTCTCATCACTCATCGAGGACGTACAAACCTTGGCGAGGGTGAGATCGTCATTCTTGACTGGGCGGAGATTCGCAACGTTGACCTCATCATCAACCCGTACTACTGGGAAGTCAACGGTAAGACTGGAATCAAGGCATATCTCAAGAGCATCTATGTCTCCATCATCGAGGATGAGCTCGAGATGAAGTATTCGGATGTTCCTGACTCGGCTATGAACACCATCCCAGAGGACCCGGACGGGCCTCCCTGGAGCTGATCTTCCAATAAAGGTTCTCGCCAAACCTTGTGCGGGGGAGGGTCTAACACTAGGTAAGAGATGTTAGCGGTGGTAGAGTGTTGCCCCACATCCGCCCTCCCGTCTTAAACATTTTTGAAAGGAGACATTATCATGCACATCGAGGAAACTTCCCCTAGTCCTGACAGTGGACTTATCGACTACGATCACCCTTTGATCGCTCACGCTAAGCGTGAGTTGACTATTGAGGGTGGCCTACCCATAGATTCGATTCTCAGGGTCTTCCAAGCATTCGTCAATCTTGGCTTGGACGACGATCTTTCTTCCCGACATTCCATGGTTGAAGCCATTCACACGCTTCTCAAAGGCGAGCTTCTGTCGCCTTTGTCGAGCGATCCAGACGAGTGGACCGAGATCGGAAAGAATGACTTCCGCCTCTGGCAAAATGTCAGAGATCCAGAAGCGTTCTCGTTCGATAATGGTGTGCACTACTTCACTATGTCGGACGTTTTCAAGGAGATTGGAAACACCATCCCGCACATTCTTGCTCTGGACCATAAGGATCGGGTCTGGGGTGCGTGATCTGTTCAAGGAGGTTTGAAAATCCACTCTGAAGGCTGTTGCTCTAGATAATAAGGAGTTTGACATGAGCGCAGATAATGCGATGCTAGTCCAGAAGACTGAAGGTGGTCGATACACCGCACAGATAGTCTTCATGTCAGCAGATGAATGGCCGAGTCCATACGAGGCGGGAGAAGCGCGGACATTCGACACCCTCGAAGAGCTCTTCGAAGCAACTATCGAGGAAGCTAGCGAGACCGAGTACGGTTATAAGGTTCACCTCTAACAAAGTGAAAGGTAATGGTAATAATGATTGAGATCATCGTGGGGGCTGCGATCATGCTTTTGGGTGTGTTCCTCGGCTCTCTTATCACTACTGTTGCTGGATCGAACGGTAAGGACGACGGTTCTTCCAAGTAACAAACTCGACTGGGCGAGTATAAATAGGCATTAAGCCCAGAGCGTGGTATGGGGTATCCGGTTAGTTGAAAAAAACGCACCTTGATATTAAACGACATGCTTAAAATGCGCCCCACCGGTTGCCTTAAACTCACTTATCCGTTTCCGTATACAGGAATGTGAAATAGCATTCATGAGTCCCTGCGGCGATAAGAAAAACATCTATTGTGGTGGGTGTAGAGATTTAAGTCTTATATTAGATAAGTCCGTAAGCAGATAGCTATCACACTGGGGCCTCGGCACGACCAGCTCATGACTGGGAATGCGTAGGCTTAAACGACCATTATGGCGCCCCCTCTCGCACACAAAACAGTGCATATAGTGAGATCCCCTCAACCCGAAAGGAACACCCATGTCCAAGAAGGCCTACGGAATCGCCATCTTCATCACCCACGAGAACATCCACAGCCTCAGGATCCTCAGCCCCCTCATCTCCAACCCGGAGACGCCCACCACGCTCGCCGACAACGGCATGTCGGTGTTCGTCTACCCGTACAACAGCGAGATGCCCTGCGAGATCCTGACCGTGGACGAGTTCTACAAGAAGTACCAGTGGCGGTACTCCGACTCGCCCGACCCTCGGATCATGAGTGAGATCCGTCTTCGCAAGAAGTAGTCTCACAAAGCTAGGACCCCTAACACGGGTTCTAGTTTTTTCGAAAGGAGACCTATTATGCATAAGCATAGACTTGTGTTGGATGATAGAATTACGCGCAGTTACAACGAAGACCTTGTCCGGTTTGGTCTATTCCTCGGTTACAAGGATCTTATATTTCGTTGCTCCGTTTGTGATCGCATAACTGTTGTAAGGAGGGGCGAAATTGAAGAGTGTTTTGCTAAGGCCGCATCAGTTAAGCGCTCTCGAGAAGCTTAAGAATGGCTCAATCCTTTGTGGCGGGACAGGGTCGGGTAAGTCTCGTACAGCCATCGCATATTTCTTTCTCAAAGAGGGGCGAGGGAGTCTAGATGGCGTCGGGTCGGAGGAGTTCCACCCGCTCCGAAATCTAAAGAACTTGTACATCATTACGACTGCCAAGAAGCGAGACGACAAGGACTGGGAGAGAGAACTAGCTCTCTTCTCTTTGTCGAGGGACCCGGGGTCGTCCATCTCTCCTATTGAGATTGTTGTAGACTCTTGGAATAACATCCAGAAGTATCAGGACGTCACAAATGCGTTCTTCATATTTGACGAACAGCGTCTTGTTGGGCGAGGTGTCTGGGTCAAGGCCTTCCTAAAGATTGCTCAGCTGAATCGTTGGATTATGCTGTCGGCTACACCCGGGGACTCATGGTCGGATTACATCCCAGTCTTCATTGCTAATGGATTCTATCGAAACCGAACCGAGTTTGCTGCGCGCCATATTGTGATGAGTCGCTTTACCAAGTTCCCCAAGATCGAACGCTATGTAGATACGGGGATTCTCGAGAAGTATCGGCGAGACATATTGGTCGAGATGCCATTCGAACGGCATACAGCTCGTCACGTCAAGGACGTCATCACTGAGTTCAATCGTGAGAAGTGGGATGTAATTGTAAAGAAGCGTTGGAATCCGTTTGAGGATGCTCCAATCAAAGACGTAGCAGAGTTGTTCCGATGTATGAGAAAGGTTGTTAACGAGGATGTCTCGAGGATTGGTGCTATTATGGACCTTCTGGAGCGGCATCCTCGTCTAATCATTTTTTATAATTTTGACTATGAGCTAGAGATCCTACGAGTTTTGGCTCGGTCTCTTGAGTATCCGGTGGCTGAACTAAACGGACATAAACATGAGGAGCTTCCGGATGGGGATCGGTGGATGTTTTTGGTGCAGTATAGCGCGGGGGCTGAAGGATGGAACTGCACTTCTACGGACGCAATGGTCTTTTACTCGTTGACTTACAGCTATAAAGTCTTTGAGCAAGCGCAAGGACGGATTGATCGAATGAACACCAAGTTCACCGATCTGTACTATTATGTGCTTATGTCCAATTCATCCATAGATCGACGCATTCGTGGGTGTTTGCGTGCAAAAAAGAGCTTTCATGAGTCTAGAAATGATGATCTCTGGCCAAAAACCCACTTATGAGGCTAAAAACTTACTCATCATTAGACCCTAGTAAATGTTTTAAACCTTTATTAGGGTGCGTTTACAGAAAAGTTTTCTCGCAAAAACTAAATAAGTGGGCAGAAGGAGGTAAAATCGATGGAATGGGTTCCAGTAACCAATTTCCCCAACTACGAGGTCAGTTATGACGGAAGAGTCCGAAATCGTAACACTTTGACCGTTTTGCGACCCCAAATGCATAAGCCTTCAGGTTTTCTCATGGTGTTTCTACGTCGGTCGGGAGTTCAGCACACAAAGTATATTCATAGACTAGTCGCCGAAGCGTTCTTACATCCGGCAGATTATGGGCGAACTCCTGTACACATTGATGGGGATCGAGAAAATAACCATGCTGACAATCTAGAATGGAGGAGTCTGTCCATTGCTAGAGAGATGACTATGGATGCGAATAAGGTCGAGCCTACGGAAAATCGTCGAGTGATGAACAAGCGTACAGGAATCATCTATAACAGCCCATTAGATGCTGCTAGAGATATTGGCGGGATCGAGAGATATGTGATTCTAGCCGCCTACAATCAAAGCAGTTACAAGGGTGGAATCTGGACCTGGTACTAAAAACATTTACTACCAGCACAATAAACACACCATATTATGAAAGGTATAGAGTATGCGTATGCATTTTTCTATCCTTTTCATTTTTCGGAAGAGGTTGAAATGTTGGAGAGCAAATACCAAGCCCACATCATTAAAAGATTGGAGATCTTGTTTCCTGGCTGTGTAGTCATTAAGAACGACCCGAACTACATTCAAGGGATTCCGGATCTTCTAGTTCTCTTTCAGAGTTTTTGGGCAGCCTTAGAGGTTAAGGTGTCTGCTACAGCTAGAAAGCGCCCGAACCAAGAGTACTTTATCGATCGTCTAGGTCGGATGTCATTCGCGGCGTTTATCTATCCGGAGAATGAAGAGGAGGTCCTTTATGAGCTTCAACAGGCATTTGGAACTGATCGGTAAGCACGCCTTCCTCAGCCCTAGTAAGTATCACTGGGTTAACTATGATGAGGAAAAGCTGGACGCAACCTTCCTTCGGTCAATGGCTGCGCAGAGGGGCGTGGAGCTACATGAATTTGCGGCTACAGCTATTAGACTAAAGCAGCGGCTTCCAAGGAGTAATCGGAGCATCAACGCGTTTGTCAATGATGCCATCGGGTTTAGGATGACTCCCGAGCAGCCGCTATATGTTTCGGAAAACGCTTTTGGAACCGCAGATGCTATCTCTTTTCGAGACAACTTCCTCCGGATTCACGACTATAAGTCTGGTGTTACTCCATGTAGTATGACTCAGCTAGAGCTGTATGCGGCATTCTTCTGTCTGGAGTATAGGTATAAGCCATTTGACATCGCCATCGAACTACGCATCTATCAGAATGACGAAATCGAGATTCTAGCCCCCGAGCCAGATCGAATCGCACATCTTATGGATCGTGTTATCACTTTTGATAAGCGAATCAAGAACCTACGAATGGAGGCGGAGCTGTGACCGACGAAGAGATCATGCACTATGGCATCCTTCGACGTTCTGGGCGGTATCCTTGGGGCAGTGGCAGTAACCCCTATCAGAGGGGTATGAACTTCCTCGGTTACGTAGACGAGCTTCGAAATAACGGTCTTACGGACACAGAAATCGCCAAGAGCATTCTCGATGAAGACGGTCGTCCTTGGACCACAACTCAGCTTCGAGCAGCCACGGCAATTTCAAGGCATGAGAAGCGGTCTGGAGACGTGGCTCTGGCGGTCCGCCTAAAGGAAAAGGGGCTGTCTAACGTCGCCATTGGTGAGCGAATGGGTATTAACGAATCTTCGGTTCGTGCACTTTTGAACACCTCAATTCAGGAGAATCAGGCAGTACTTAAGACCACCGCCAACATCCTGAAGAAGAACGTCGACGAAAAGGGCTACATTGACGTCGGCGCCGGGGTAGAGCACGATCTCGGAATCAGCTCGACAAAGCTTAATACCGCGTTGGCTATGCTGAAGGAAGAGGGATACGAGGTTCATAAGGTTAAGATTGAGCAGCTTGGAACCGGACACATGACCGAGGTCAAGGTGCTAGCTCCTCCAGGAAAGACTGGCAGGGAAACCTTTAAGGACATCGTTACAAACCCAGAAAAGATTAACCTTATCGGTGAGACCAGCGATGACCGTGGTCGAACTTACGAGGTTATTGGGCCACCAAAGAATGTTAGTGGTAAGCGAGTCAAGGTCGCATATGCAGAAGAGGGCGGTGCCGACCGAGACGGTGTTATCTACATTCGCCCGGGTGTCAAGGACCTTTCGCTTGGTTCTTCTCGCTACGCTCAGGTTCGAATTGCGATTGATGGAACCCACTACCTGAAGGGTATGGCCATCTACAAGACGGATCTTCCCGATGGTGTAGACATTGTATTCAATACAAACAAGAGTTCTACGGGCAACCCGAAGGACGCCATGAAGCTTATGGGGTCGGATCCAGAGAACCCGTTTTCGTCGAATATCCGTCGTCAATCGGGAGCACTTAACATCCTTCGGGAAGAAGGTGACTGGCACGAGTGGTCTCGCACGTTCTCTAGCCAGATGCTTTCTAAGCAGGGTACGGAATTGGCTAAGCGTCAGTTGGGGTTGTCTTTCGACATTAAGCGCGCCGAGTTTGATGAAATCAATGCGCTGACCAACCCTGTTGTTAAGCAGAGGCTTATGGAAGCTTTTGCTGACTCGGCAGATTCCTCTGCAGTTCATCTGAAGGCAGCTAGTCTTCCGAGAACTAGGAACCATGTAATTCTACCTATTCCTAGTCTGAAGGATAATGAGGTTTACGCGCCCAACTTTCGTTCTGGTGAAACGGTTGTTCTGATTAGACATCCTCACGGAGGCATCTTTGAGATTCCTCAATTGACTGTGAATAACAGGCATCGAGAATCAAGGGCTATTATCGGTCAGGCAAAAGATGCTATCGGTATAAACCCTCAAGTTGCAAAGCAGCTTTCTGGGGCCGACTTTGATGGAGACTCAGTTTTGGTGATCCCCAATCCAGGTGGAAAGCCAATTAAGAGTTCGTCCCCTCTGGGAGCATTGAAGGATTTCGACCCTCTTCGCTATAAGCTCCCCGAGGATGCGCCAAAGCTTTCTGATACTAGGAAACAGCAGCTCATGGGCGATGTATCTAATCTGATTACAGATATGACAATCAAGGGGGCTCACGAATCGGAGATCGCTAGGGCTGTTAAGCATTCGATGGTCGTTATCGATGCCGAAAAACACCATCTCGATTATAAGCAGTCTGCTCTAGATAACGGCATCAAGGAATTGAAGGTCAAATATCAAGAGCGTGCCAATGCGGGTTCTGCTACACTCATCTCTAGAGCTAGCTCCCCCACTTGGGTTGACGAAAGAAAGCCCAGAACAGCAGCAAAGGGCGGCCCTGTAGACCCTAAGACTGGTCGACTCATGTTTGAGCCTACTGGTAGGACCTACGTTAACAAGAAGGGTGATGTAGTAACTCGCCAGACTAAAACCACTAAGATGGCGGTTGTAGAGGATGCCAGATCCTTGATGTCTAAGCCTGGCACTTCTATGGAGATGGCTTACGCTGACCACGCAAACAAGTTGAAGGCCTTGGCTAACCAGGCCCGTAAGACGGCACTAGAAACTAAGCCCACCCCCTATTCACCATCAGCTAGGGGGGTGTATGCGGAAGAGGTGGCCGCACTTAATAGTGCCCTAGCCATAGCCCAGAGAAACGCCCCTCTAGAACGACGCGCTCAGATTCTAGCAAACGCTGCTGTTAAGGCTAGAAGATTGTCTAATCCTGACGTTACTGGCGACTTCATTAAGAAGATTAGAGGGCAAGAACTAGAGCGTGCACGCTTGATTACAGGTGCTAAGAAGCAACAGATCAAGTTCACACCAAGGCAATGGGAAGCCATTCAAGCAGGCGCTATTACAGCTAGTAAGTTGAAAGAGATTCTAAAGCACGCGGATCTCGATGAAGTCAAGAAGCTCGCCACACCAAGACCGTCTAGAACCTTGTCTAAGGCTATCGAAGCTAGAGCTATGACTATGCTTGCAGCAGGCTACACTCAAGCAGAGATTGCTGATGCTCTTGGTGTTTCAACTAGTACAATCAACAAGCTTGTGGGATGAAAGGAGTTCGTCATGACTGTACTGTACATGCTTAGCACAATCGACAACCCGTTCAATCCTTTCAAGCACTATGATGAATGGTTTGCCTTCGATGCATCACAAGGGTATGACACCCCGTCTTACCTAGCTCGAATCGCTAAGGTATCTGATGCTCTTCCAGATGCCGAGCAAGAACGAATCATCCAAGAAGCAATCGATGAGATCGTCCAGGAGAACATTCTTGGAATCTACATCAAGGTCTCTGAAACTTCTAACGTTGATAGAGCCAGACAAGGAACATAACCAAATTGATGAGGTTTCCGTCCAAAATTCATTTGAGCTATCCAAATAGTTAAGATAAATTGGACGGGCCTTCTCTTAAAAGGGAAGGGGGAGGGGTCCTCGCAAAACGACCCCCCCGCCCTCAT